>Ga0209415_10000289_pt1 | contig 90093 bp, 91 predicted proteins | sample PeaSoiSIISIP2007_FD_187696 | JGI IMG/M metagenome (GOLD analysis project Ga0209415, IMG submission 187696) | Peat soil microbial communities from Weissenstadt, Germany - SII-SIP-2007 (SPAdes) (version 2) | ecosystem: Environmental > Terrestrial > Soil > Wetlands > Peat | place: Germany... | reverse complement strand
ATAAGCGGGAAGCCCCCCCCAAGATAAGGTATCCCTGGGCCGCAAGGCCCCTGAAGGCCCCTCGAAGACGACGAGGTTGATAGGCCGGATGTGAAAGCGCAGTAATGCGCGAGCTTACCGGTACTAATTGGCCGTGCGGCTTGACCACTAATTTTGCGTTGTCTCCACCAAGTCGCTTTCTCCGTGCCGGACACCCGTATGCAATTGTGAACGATCTCGATTTCCGGTGGCTATGGCGGAGGTGTCACACCCGTTCCCATCCCGAACACGGCAGTTAAGCCCTCCAGCGCCGATGGTACTACTGGGTCGCTCAGTGGGAGAGTAGGACGCCGCCGGAGCCTCTAACGACGAAGGGCTCAGCCTTGCGGCTGAGCCCTTCGTCGCTTCTTAAGAATTTCACTTGCTAATGTCGTCTGTGCGGTTTCCCGCTGCCGCGCCTAGTGCTTGTGCTCGATCTTCTTGCCGTAACTGACTTCACCCTTGTCGACCCGCAACGAGAAACCACAGTCTGGATTGATGCACACCCAAGCCTTGAAAAGGACGGAGGCCCCTTCCTGTCCATAGTCCGAAAGGGGAATCAGAACCCCATTGTTGCACTTCTGGCACTTCGGGAACTCCATCTCCACCTCCTTTCCAAGGGCGGTCGGAACCGACACACCCCCCCACGCGCCGCGACTTTATCGAAACAACATCTCGAAATCAAGGTGAGTTTACACGCTGAAAACATGCCCCCGCCGCGAATCGAACGCGGACTACAGGTTCCGGAGACCTGTGTGATATCCTTTTCACCACGGGGGCTTTGGCAGGAATTACAAGCTAGTCGTCTAACACACGCCCCACAGGTGGTCAACGGAACCGCGACGGTACGTGAGCGACTCCGACTCGCGTGATCCCACCAATGCATCTCCCGGAAACACAGGTCCTGGCCCCTGCAAAGGTCAATCTGTTTCTGCGCGTGCTCGGGCGGCGTGCCGATGGCTACCATCGCCTGGATTCGCTCATCGCGCCCATCAGCCTGTACGACGAGCTCACCATCCGAGTGGCTCCGCCTGCACAGTCTCCCACGACGCAGAGCGAGATCACCGTCGCCTCCGATTCGGCCATTGCTCCCGGCGGCGGCACCAACCTCGCGCATCGCGCCGCGGCCTCGCTCTTGGCACGTGCCGATTGCCGCGCCGCGGTCGATATCCGCATCCGCAAACGCATTCCGGTCGGCAGCGGATTGGGCGGCGGCAGCAGCGACGCCGCTGCGGTGTTGCTCGTGCTGAATCGTCTGCTAGGGTCGCCACTGCGAATCGAGGAGCTTGCGGCCGTGGGTACTCAGATCGGCGCCGACGTGGCCTTCTTTTTGTGCGGCCGTCCCGCCAGAATCGGCGGCATTGGTGAACGGGTCACACCCCTGACCCTGGGCACGTCTCTGTCCCTGGTGATCGGCTGGGACGGGTGTAACCTGTCCACCAAACAGGTCTATGCGCGCGTCGCACGCTCGTTGACAAGTCTACCGCTGCCCAGTAACATTATGAACTTCGTTAGCGGTCGTGCGCCGATCTCGGAAATCCTGGTGAACGATCTGGAGGCAGCGGCGGCTCAGCTTCATCCCGAGGTGATGTCCCTTAAAGCGAGGCTGGTGGAGCAAGGTGCACTGGGTGCGCTGATGACTGGGAGCGGCGCAGCGGTATTTGGGGTGTGGCCCGACCTTCCGGCGGCCCGCCGCGCAGCCGAACGGTTGCGGGCGCAAGGCCTATGGGCTGAAGCGGTGCACACTCTGGACGCCACACCGGCCGCGGCGAATTGATGGGCGGTCGCCAAGCGGTAAGGCCCCGGACTTTGGATCCGGTATCGAAGGTTCGAATCCTTCCCGCCCAGTGAAATTGTTGGAGCACGGTTGGTGGGCGAACACGTGAAAGACGAGATCAAAGTCTTTGCCGGTAACTCTAATCCGGCGTTGGCCGACGCGGTCTGCCACTACCTGAGTGTAGCGCGCGGTGTCGCCGACGTGCGCCGCTTCAGCGACGGCGAGATTCTGGTCGAGATCGACGAAAACGTCCGCGGAGGGGACGTCTTCGTGATCCAATCGACCTGCACGCCCGTCAACGACAACCTCATCGAGCTCCTCCTGATGCTCGATGCCTTTCGACGCGCTTCGGCAAAGCGTGTCACCGCCGTGGTTCCGTATTACGGCTACGCGCGCCAAGACCGCAAAGTCGCGCCGCGCGTCCCCATCAGCGCGAAGCTGGTGGCCGATGTGATCACCACCGCCGGCGCCTCCCGCGTCCTCACCGTCGACCTGCATGCCGGCCAGATTCAGGGGTTTTTCAACATCCCCGTCGACAATCTCTTTGCAACGCCCGTCTTGCTCAGTTACGTCCGGGAACGGCTGAACCATGATGAGGTGAGCGTGGTCTCGCCCGATGCCGGTGGCGTCGAGCGCGCCCGCGCCTTCGCGAAACACCTAGACGCTTCGTTGGCCATCATCGATAAGCGCCGCGCGCGCGCCAACGAAGTTGCCGACATGCATATCGTCGGCGAGGTGCGTGGCCGCACCGCTATCTTGGTGGACGACATGGTCGACACGGCCGGCACGTTGGTGACCGCCACCGCCGCGCTGAAGGAGGCCGGCGCCAAAGCCGTTCTGGCCTGCTGCACCCATCCGGTGCTCTCTGGGAAGGCAATCGAGCGTCTCGAGCAGTCGGCGCTCAGCGAGCTGATCGTGACCGACACGATTCCGCTGCGCCCCGATGCCAAGGCGTGCCCCAAGATCAAAGTGCTCTCGGTAGCCCACCTCCTGGGCGAGGCGATCCGACGCACCCACGATGAGGAGTCCATTAGCTCGCTGTTTGTGTAACCACAGTCCACAGCAGTCAACGCACGGGAGTTGTCTATGGAAACGGTTGAATTGGAAGCCGAGGTACGATCAGAAAGCGGCAAAGGCCTGGCCCGCCGCTTACGTCGCGGCGGCAAGGTGCCCGCCGTGTTCTACGGCCCGAAACGAGAAACGACGATGATCACGATCGATTCCAAGGAGTTCTTGCAGAAGGTTGCGGCCCTCGAAGGATCGCACCTCATCCGCTTTCGCTCGGCCGCCAACACCGTGGCGGACAAGGTCGCCCTGGTGAAGGAAGCACAATATCATCCGGTCACCGGCGCGGTCCTGCATGCCGATTTCTGGGAAGTCGATATGGCCGAGAAGCTGCGCGTCCGCGTGCCGCTGCACTTCACCGGCAAGGCGGCCGGCGTCGCGTTCGGCGGCATCCTGCAACCGGTGCAGCGTGACGTCGAGGTCGAATGTCTGCCCGGCGACATCCCCGGCTTCATCGAGGTCGACGTGACCGCCCTCAACATCCACGACGCCCTCCACGTCAGCGAGGTGCAGGCTCCGGCCGGTGTGACGGTCTGCTACGAGACCGACACCGCAGTCGTGACGGTGCTGCCGCCGACGGTCGAAGAGGTGAAGGTCGAAGAGGCCGCACCGGCGGCCGAAGGTGTCGTGGCGGAAGCGGCACCGGCAGCCGAAGGCGTCAAGCCCGAAGCGGAAAAGAAAGGCGGCGCGGCGTAACGTGGGATGCGCATTGTCGTCGGCCTCGGCAATCCGGGACGCCGGTACGTCGGGACGCGCCACAACATCGGCTTCGCCGTCACCGACACGCTGGCACAACGCTGGCGCTTGTCGTTTGGACCGCCACGACACGGGGTGCGCATGGCACAGGGGCTGATTTGCGACGTGCCCACCCTGCTGGTCGAGCCGCAGCTCTACATGAATCTGAGCGGTGCCGCGCTGGCCGGCCTCGACGAGCCGATCCGCGCCGAGCAGCTGATCGTCGTGCACGACGATCTCGATCTCGTATGCGGATGCCTGCGCGTCAAACGCGGCGGCGGCACGGGCGGTCATCAGGGCCTGAGTTCCATCGTGGAACGATACGGCAACGGCTTCACGCGCGTACGCCTCGGCCTCGGCCGGCCGCCGCGCGGCATGGACGTCGTTGACTATGTCCTGGCGCCGTTTGACGCCGACCAAGAGGATGTGATCAGTGCAGCAGTCGCACGCGCCGCGGACGCCGTCGAGTGTGTTCTCGCGGCGGGAGAGACGGCGGCGATGAATGTATACAACATGCGAGCAGACCGCCGTCCGGCAGCGGCGACGGCTGAGACGGGGAGGAAATAGATGCATCGATACGAAACCTTGTTCATTTTGCATCCGGACCTGCCGGAGGCGCAGGTGCGCGAGACCATCGACCGGGTGCGCCGGCTGATCGAAGGTATGGAAGGCCAAGTCGCGGAGCTGCAGGATTGGGGCATGCGCGATCTCGCCTATCCCATCCGCAAGCAGCCGCGGGGCACCTACGTGCTGGCACAGTACAGCGCCCGGCCCGACGTTGTGAAGGAGTTGGAACGGACGCTGAAGCTGGCCGACGAAGTGTTACGCTTCATTTCCGTCCGCGCCGCGGAGATGCGCACGACGACCAAGCGCGCGCCGCGCCGGCCGCGATCAACGGCCGCGGCGGAGCCGAGCGAGGCGCCCGCCGCGGAGCGAGGGAGCTGAACATGCCGATGCGTGGTGGAAAGAGTGCTGGAAGGCGCACGCGGCCGGCGGGCGACGACAAGACCGCCTTTCGCCGCCGCGGGCCGGTGCGGCGCAAGGTCTGCCGCTTCTGCGCCGACAAGGACAGCCGCATCGACTACAAGGACACCCGCGCCTTGTCGAGCTTCGTCACCGAGCGCGGCAAGATCGTGCCGAGTCGTATCACCGGCAACTGCGCCAAACATCAGCGCGAGCTGACGATGGCCGTCAAACGCGCCCGCGCCGTGGCGCTGCTGCCGTTCAGCACGGTCAACGTCTGATGCCGCAAGTGCTGCGCATCGCGGCGGCTGTCGCCGTCAGTGCCGGCCTGTACGCCGGCACCTTGGCGGTTGCCCCTGCGGCGACCCCGCTCCTGCTGCTCGTGCCGCTGCCCGGGCTCATCCTGGCGACCCGGCCGTCCTCGACCGAATGCGGCCTGTGGTTCTTTCTGACCGCCAGCGTCGTCACCGTGGCGATCGGATCGTCGGCGGCACCGGGGTTCGCGCTGCCGTTCGGGCTGCCGGTCCTGGCCCTGGCCGTGGGCATTCGACGCGGCTGGCCGTTCGAAGGGACGGTCCTTGCCGGCGTGGCTGCGTGGTGCATCGGCATCGCCGCCTTGGCGCTGCTGGCCTACGGTGATCCACCCGCCGTGATCGCGACCGCCCGCGAGCAGGTCAGCCATAGCGTCGAGCTGGCGCTCGCGACGTACGGATCGCTGGGGGTCTCCGAAAGCGCCGTCAACGCCATGGAAGCCGAGCGCGACCTGTTGGTGAATGGCCTGGTCGAGATCTTACCGGCGCTGGTGATGCTGACCGGCGGGTTGATTGTAGTGGTGAATCTCATGATGCTCCGCACCTGGACCGGTGTGGCGCGCGACGTCAACCTGCGCCTGTGGCGCACGCCGGACAGCTTGATCTGGGCGCTGATCGTGACCGGCTTCGCGATGTTTTTCCCGGTGGACCCGGTCGGATTGGTGGCGCGCAACGTCTTTCTCGTCTTGCTGGGCTGCTACTTCTGCCAAGGGCTGGCGATCGTGAGCTTCTACCTCGAGCGCTTGCGCTTGCCGCGCGGCATCCGCATTGCCGGGTACGTGCTGATTGCGCTGCAGCATATCGTGGCGGCGATGGTGCTCGCCCTCGGTGTCTTCGATCTGTGGGGGAACTTCCGCCGCTTGAACGCCGGGCCGGCAGATCTCGGCCTTCCCGGCGACGGCGAATAAAGGAGAAACTGGCATGGAAGTGATTTTGCGAGAGGACGTCCCAAACCTCGGCACCGTCGGGGACCTCGTGAAGGTGAAACCCGGCTACGCGCGCAACTACCTGCTGCCGCGCGGGCTTGCGGTCGTCGCCGACCGGCGCAACGTGGGCGAGCTCGAACACCAAAAGCGACTGGTCGCCGACAAGCGGGAGCGCGACCGGCGTCAGGCCGAGACGTTTGCGCAGAAGCTGACCCAGCTCCGGCTGACGCTGACGGCGCGCGCCGGCGAGGAAGGCAAGCTCTTCGGCTCGGTGACCAACATCGATATCGAGAAGCTATTGGCCGAGCACGGGTTCACGATCGAACGCCGCCGCATCCGCTTGGAAGAGCCGATCAAGTCGATCGGCGAGCATCTCGTGCCGATCCACTTGGGCGTGGGCGTCGACGCGCACGTGACCGTTGTCGTGGAAGCCCAAGAGTAGCCTCCCGATCAATCGGCCCATGCCGAGCGAGAAGGCAAAAGAGAATAAGACACTGACGGCGCAATGCACGGCGTGCGGCAAGACCGTATCGACGGAGCTGATCCACGGAGTCTTGATCGAGCGCAACGGCAAGCGTGCCACCGTTCCGGTGTGTGACGAATGCCGCCACAAAGGCTGGCGGCCGGAGGCGTGACGTGCGGTGCGTGATTGGTGACTCGCGGGCCGAGCGTACCCTCCCACGCCATCTCCGACTCATGAATTCCGGTCACGAGTCACGACACGGTGCACACGCTTGATTTCATCGTGCAGCCCCGCCTCGCGCCGGGCCTGAGCCTGGCCGAGGACAGCCACTTCCTGCACGTCGTCGGCCGCCCGTCACGCACCCGCCTCGGCGTCCTGCGCATCTACGACTTTCCGGGCGACGTGCTGTCGGTGGGACGCTACCACCTGGTGCCGGATCGCCCGGAGGCCGCCGGCGGCGTGCAGCTCTACCGGCGCCATTCCGGCGGCCGCGCCGTTCCCTTCGGCGACGGCTTCGTCGGCGTCGCGCTGGTGCTGCCGCACCGCTCGGCGCTGCTTGCTACCGACCCGTTTGCACTGGCGCCGTACCAGGTGATGAACCGCTACGTGCGCGGCATCCTCGAGGCCTGCAAGCTGGCCAACGTGCCGGCCTTCTATCCCGGCCGCGATTTCATCACCGTCGATCGGCGCGTGCTCGGTCTGGTGTCCTTCGAAATCGACCGCAGCGGGGCGCTGCTCTTCGAGGCCGTCATCGCCAACCGGCGCGATTTCAGCATCCTGCCGGGGATGCTCGATGCCGCGGACCGCGACGGCGTGGTCAAGGCCGAGATGCTCACGCCGGACGGCACCACCTGCTTGGCGCGCGAGCTCGGCACCGAGCTGACGACCGAAGAGGTCGCCGCGATGTTGCGTCGCGGCTACGAGAAGCAATTCACCCTGAGCTTCGAAACACACGCCCTCAGCCCGCTGGAAGCGCACGCCATCGATGCGACCGCCGCACACGAGTTTCACGACGACCGCTGGCTGCGCCAACGCCACCCGCGGCCCGATCTGGATCATCATGCCTTCGAGCGCGTGCAGCTCGGCATGTTCGACGCGTACTTCTCTCTCGAGCAGGAGCGCTTCATCAAGGAGATCGTATTCGCCGGCGATTTCATCGCCGACTCTCCCGCCATCGAGCGCCTGGAGCACGACCTGCGCCTGTGTCCCGCCGAGTGGCGGGCGATCGATGCGGTTGCCTCCGAGATCTTCGCGCAGCCCGAGCACTACATCCTCGGGATCACGCGCCTGCGCGCCATCGCCGATACGATCTGCAAAGGGATCCCGACGTGAGCGCCGCGGAACGGTTGCGCTCGCCCGACACGGCGGCACGTCTGGCGGCCATCACCGAAATGGGCGAGCGTCGTGACGCCGACGAGGACGAATTGCACGCCCTGGCGGAATGCCTGGGACACGAGAAGAAGGTGGTACAGCGGCAGGCCGCGGAAGCCTTTGCCGCGTTGAACGACCGCGGCATCACCGTCAGGGCAATCGTCACGACGGCCCTCCGCTCGACCGCGCCGCGACAGCAGTGGGGCGCCGCGTTCGCGCTCTCGTTGCTCGGTCCAGCGCCGCCCGAGGCGCTGCCGGTGCTGCTGGCGTGTCTCGGCAACAGCGACGGCGATGTGCGCTGGGCGGCGGCGAACATCATGGTACGCATGAGGGACGAGCCGCGTCTCGTCGAGCTGCTTCAAGATGCCCTGTGCACCGGCAACCCGGCGCAACGCAAGATGGCGGCGTATTGTCTGCGCGATCTCGACGCCCGATCGCCGGCGGTGCAGCGTGCGCTGTTCGACGCGCTGCGCGACGCCGAGCCCGGCGTTCGCATCGCCGTGATGTCCAGCCTGGCGCGCCTGGGCGTCGACCGCGCGGCGGTGGCGCAGCGCGTGACGCAGCTGCTGCGGGACGTACATGACGGCGTCCGGCGCGCCGCCGCAGCCGTCCTCGGATCTCTCGGTGACCGCTCCGAACCCGTCCTGGCCGCGCTGCGTGCCGCTGCAAGCGAACGCGACCCATCGCTGCAGCGCGCCGCCGAACGCTCACTCCGACTGTTGGAGGCACCGCGATGAGTGACCACGCATCCGGTCTCTGGTACTTTGCCTACGGCAGCAACCTGCACCGTTCCATTTTCATCGAGCGGCGCCAGATGCATCCGCTGGAGACGCGCTGGGGTTGGCTCGACGGCTACCGCCTCGCTTTCAACATTCCCATCGGTCCGGGCGAGCGCGGCGTCGCCAACATCGAGCCGGACATCGACGCACGCGTGTGCGGCGTGCTCTATCTACTGACCGCCGAGGATTTCGATCGCCTCGACCGCACCGAAGGCGTGCACGTCGAGGTCTACCGTCGCCTTCCGGTTGAGATCGTCTCCGACGGCCACGGTCCCATTAGTGCGTTGGCCTATCACTCCTCGCTCACGACGACCGGCCGTAAGCCGTCGCCGCGATACATGCGGCTGCTGCTCGACGGTGCCCGCGAGCACAGCCTCCCGGCCGAGTGGGTGTCCATCCTGCAGCGATTCGAGTTGGCGGTCGACGAGCGCGACGACCAGTCTATCTAGCCGGAGCTGCGCGCCACGCATGCGCCCGCGTCAGTGTGATGCGCACCAATGGATGGGTGTCGAATGCCAGGGGCATGGCGCGATATTGCGGGTAGCGCGCACGCAATGCGCCGAGTGCCACCTGGTACTCCGCACGGTCGTCGACGATCACCGCTTCGCCGTGCACGAGGAGATACGCCAGCCGCGTCCAGTCCTCGTCGTAGTCGTCGATCACCAGCGCCACCTGCGGGTTCTGCTGAATGTTGCGGAGGCGTTTCAGCCCGGTGCGCGTGCGCTTCGGCTTTTCATCGATGACGAAGTAGAAACAATCGCCGACCAGCGCGTAGCAGACCGGAATCACGTGCGGCGCGCCGGTCGCATCGGCGGTAGCGAGGTGCGCCACCCGATGCTGCTCGGCGAAGGCTCGCGCGTTGTCAGACAGGGTCATCAGCCGTCAACTCGCCGCGGAACGCCGCATCGGCTTCGCCATACAGGCGCTCGGCCTGTCCGTCGTAGCGCGGCGAGAAGTGGAAGACCTCGAGGCGCTTGACGTTCGCCCAGCGCGCCAACGTGCCGGCCTGCCGTGCAGTGAGATGATGCCGTTGCACGGCCTGATGGCGATCTTCGTCGAGGAACAGCGATTCGCAGAAAAACACGTCCGCCTCACGCGCCAGCTCGACGATCCGCGTCGCGTTGTCTGTGCTGAACAGCGTATCGACCACGTACGCCAGCTTTTGTCCCGGCGTTTCCACAAGCAATCGATCACGCAGCTCACACAACGCGAAGTCGCGTTGCCGGCGCTCGCCGCCCTCCGTCCACTGCGCCGCGATGAGCGTATCGTCCGGCCGGCTGGTGCGGATTGCATCTTTGAGGACGTTGAGCCACGGGCCCGCTGGAACCGCCAGCCGCTCCAACTCGTCCTTGCGCACGTTGAGGTGCGTCTTCTCGGCGACTGCGAAGGCCAAGCATGGAATCTTGTGGTTGAGGTGCGTCGTCCGGACGCTGAAGGTCGGGTCGTCGTAGAGGACTCCCGTGAAGGGCTGGCGCCCAGCGTCCTCGACTGCGAACGCCGTCGTCGCAGACAGGCGCACGCTGCGGATCTGATCGTGATGCACCTCATGCACGTTGAGGACGAACGGGTAGCCCTCGACCAGATTCCAGGTGTAGCCGGCGAGCTTCCCGGTGACGTTGCCGATGATGCCCGGGGGTCCGAACAGATCGAGCGTCGCGTCGCGTGCCAGGAACAGACGCATCACCCGATCGAAGCCGATGAAGTGATCGATGTGCGTGTGCGACACGAACACGTGCGTCAGCTTCAGGATCTCCGCCGCCGGAAACCGATCGAGACGGCCGAGATCGAGCTGCAGCGCCGTTCCGCGCCACCGCAGGCCGACGTGCAAGCCCGGATCGCCGAACGGCCCGTTCACTAGGCGCGGCAAGAAGGCGGACTTCACGAAGCGCCGATTTCCTGAAAGATGAAGGCCGCGGCTTCCGACATCATCTCCCGCAGGACGTCGCGCAGCTGCTTGTCCGGCGTCTCCAGCTTGCCGACCAGAGACGCCAGGATGGCGAAGTAACGTTCCTTGACCTCAAGGCTCATCGCGGGCAGACGACTCTCCATTGCCGCCATGAAGCGCTCATGCGCCGCGGTGATGTCGCTGTCGAGCCCCTTCGAGAGCAGATCGGACGCTGGCATGTGTGCACCTCGGGATGGAGAAACTCGTCCGCCATATTGTCTTGCACCACGCCGCATTTCAAGTTAAGGGACAGCGGCGAGGAGGGGTGGGGATGCGGGCAGCGCCGATGGCGCGGCTGTTGATCATCGTGGCCCTGCAAGCCGTTGTCGCCGCCACGGCGTGGCCGCTCGAAACCACCGTCGGCGGCCGCCGCATCGACCTCGACGGCACCTTCAGTGTCCGCGAAGTGGCCGAAGCCAACGGTGCGACGAAACACGAGCGCACCCAAGAGCAGCTCCGCTTGCACACCGCCGTGTCCCTGGCCGATTGGCTGCGCTTCGAAGCGGCCGGGGTCGGCACCAACGGCGGGCCGACGCTCAAAGCCGACCGGGCCGGTGCCTATACGTGGGATGACGTCTTCCAGGACATTTCCCCGGCTGCCGACCTCGACGAGGCGTACTTCGACGTCTTCCTGCCGTCCGTCGACCTGCGCATCGGCAAACAGAAGGTCGCCTGGGGCAAGCTGGACCGCACGCAACCCAACGACCTGATCAACCCGACGACCTACTTCGACCCGTTCGTCGAGGAGGAGGCCGAGCGCAAGATCGGTGTGCCGGCGCTGCAGGCGTCGTACTATCTCCCACAGGCGTCGATTGTGCCGGAGGAAAGCCGGCTCACCGCCGTGTGGGTGCCGAAGTACATCCCGTACCGCTTTCCGTTGGCGAGCTGCACCGTGCAAAATGGTGTATCGCATTGCGATGCGGAGCGCTGGTTCCCGCCGGCCGGCATCCCCGTCTCCAGCATTACGATTCCGGCCGGCGTCATCCCGCTCCCGCCGGGTGTGCACGCCCTCAGCGTGCCGCTGGGCTTTCGCGTCCACAACGGTGCGGCACCGGCGTGGAATCTGGCCAACAGCGAGATCGGCGTGCGCTACTCGGCGCTCGTTCGCGATGTCGATGCGGCGCTCTACTATTTCCACGGCTTCGACGTGCAGCCGGCCTTCAACCTGACTGCGGACGCGGTCGGCCAGGCGGACCCGAGCAACCCGTTGGGTGTGAAGAGCGGCACGCTGTCCGGGCTGACGACGCTATCGCCGGAGTTCCGCACGATCGATTCGTGGGGGGCGGACTTTGCGTATGCCTTTGATCGCTTCACCGTGCGCGGCGAGGGAGCGTACATCAGCGGCCGGCCCTTCGCCGTCGACCTGCGCGACTTGGTGGCCGATCCAAGGCAGCTCGCGGTGCCGCTGCAGGAGGCCCTGGGGCAGCTCGCCCACGGCGCCGGGAGCGCGCCGGTGGCGCTGCCGCCGGCGTTCGTGACGCATGACTCGGCCGAATGGGGTGTCGGCGCCGATTACGTCAATGAAGGGTACATGCTGCTCCTGCAGGTGAACCAGACGGACGTCCTGCACAATGACGCCAATTTGCTGATCAAGAATGTCGAGACGCGGCTGCTGGCGAACCTGCGTAAGGCGTTTCTCACCGCCGAGACGTTGCAAGCGCAGCTGGTGGCCATGCACGCCATCGAAAGCGACTATACGCTGGTGCGGCCGACGCTGCGCTACAAGTTGACGGACGATCTGAGCGTGTTGGTCGGCTACCTGTACATCGCCGGGCGGGCGCATTCGCTGATCGGCGAGTACCGCCGCAACGACGAAGGTTACGTCCGCGTGGAATACAAGCTATAGGGAACCGATGCTGGCGGAGTTGCTCTTCGCCTTGATCGCCGCCGGTCACGCGCCGGCCGCCGTCGTCACACCGCCGCTCGTCGCGGATGTCAATTGCGACGGCCGCGGTTCCGCCGCCGACTTCACGGCGGCTATCCTCGTCGCCGCTGATGACACCCGGTTTGCCAGCTGCCCCTATGCCGATCCATTCCGCGACCAGGTTCTCACGCCAGACGATTTTCTCCCCATCCTGCACGACCTGTTTGCGACCTTTACGGCGCCGTGGACGCCGACGCCCACGGCCTCGCACCCGGCGTCGCTGACGCCAACCGAATCACCGGTTACGACTCGAGCGGGCACGCCCACGTTGACGCCGACCGTGCCGCCGCTCCCGACCGATTCGCCGACGCCGACTGCGACCACGACACCCACCGCGACTGCCACGCCGTCTCCGACCAACACGCCCACGCGCACGCCGACGTTCACACCGGTCGCGACGAAGACGCGTACTCCGACACGGACGGCCACACCGACGCGCCAGCCGCCGCCGACCGCGACCCCGACCGGGATCGCCTTCCAACTCTCGGGGGATTGGGCTGCCCACTGGACCGGCGCGATCTGCTTTCTGAACGGGCAACCGTTTGCGAGCCTTGCCGACGTCACCTACCACGTGACCGCAGTGTTCGGCCAACTGGACATTCAGATCGTCAATGGTCCAGTCCTCGGACGTGGCCTGGCGCTGGACTCAATGAACCGGGTGCAGACAGAGTACCGAGTGGCGGGCCCCGACGTCTGTATCCAAGATGGCATCACCGAGGAGTTCGACTACAACTACACATTCACCTTCAACACAAGCGGCACCGGCTCAGCGACCGCCAAGTGGAGCTACGGCTTGAATGCCCATTGCGCCGTCTGCCAGGTGTCCGATACGGCGACCTTGCTCCGCGTCGCCGGTCCAGGCAGCTAAGGCTTGCGGCTAGCGTCTTCCAGCACCATCTTCGCCACCTTGCGGCCGATCTCCACCGCGAAGTTGGTGCCGCGATCCCACGGATACACCTGACTCATCGACGCGAAGTAGAGACCGCGCACCGGTGTGCGAATGTCCGGAATGTTGCCCGAGTGATTCACCGGCGGCACCGGCTGAGCGTAAGGAGTTTTCCAGAGCCAGGTCTGTTTCACCCAGCTGCGATCGAACAACGGGTTGAAGCGCGACAGCGCCGGCAGGAAGCGTTCCAGCAGCTCTTCTTTGGAGAGACTGAAGTACGCATGCTCCGGATTCAGGTAGTCGCCGCAGTAGATGATGTGGTCGTCGCCGTAGTGCGCCGGGCTCATGTAGTTGGTGTGCTCCACCATCGCCAGAAACGGGAAGCCGGCTTCCTTCGGCAGGTTGTGCCAGTAGATGCCGTTGGTCAGCTGCCGGTCGAGTGTCAGCACCATGACCACCGCACCCATCGACTTGAGCTGGCGCAGTTTCTCGGAGTACTCGGCCGGCAGGTCCGGCGCGAGGCGGGCCATCAACGCGGGTGAGCTGGTGGAGATCGCGGCGTCGAAGGCAGCCGCGTGGTTGCCGGCTTCCACCTGCACCTTCCCGTCGGCGAGCTTCTTGATGCCGGTCACCGCGCTGCTCAGCCGGATCTCGGCGCCCTGTGCCCGCACGACGTCCGCCAACTTGTCCATGAACGCTTGGAACCCACCCTTGAACGTGCCGAGGCGCGGCGTGCGTGCGTGGATGCGCGCCCAGAACCACGCCATGTTCACGATCGGCAGATTCTCTTCGCCGAATTTGCCGACCAGCATCGGCTTCCACAGCCGCTCGTACGCGCGCCGGCCCAGCCACCTGCTCAACCAGGCGTCGGCGGTGACCTTCTCGAGCGGTTGCCACGCCGGCGTGAGGCGCAGATAGAGGGCGACGATCCCGAAGCGCACGCGGTCGACAAAGGGCACGCCCGGGAACTTGAGCACGGCGGCCGGCGAGTCGAACGCGTAGAACTTGCCGTCGTAGAAAACGGCCGTGATCGGGCGCGGGAAGAGTACGTCGTCGCTCCATCCCAGCTCCTTGATCAACCCGAGAATCGCGGCATCCGACGCGAACCAGTGATGGTAGAATTTCTCCAGCGTCCACTCCCAGTGCGGTGCTTTGAAGCCCGCGGCGAGCCCGCCGACGGCGGGTGCGCCTTCGAAGATGGTCACGTGATGTTGGGCGCGGCTCAGGTCGTACGCTGCGGCGAGTCCAGCCGGCCCGGCGCCGATGATCGCGATACGCATGGCGAAAGCTGATAGCGAATGCGTGGCGACGAATCGAGTGCGCGCCGGTCAACGCTCGGGTGGAATGAACTGTTCGAACAGTTTCACCAACTCCGGACCGCGTCGGAGGGTGTGGCCGCCGTCGACACCGATGACCTGGCCGGTCACCCATGCCGCGTTGTCGCTCAGCAAGAAGCCGACGATTCCCGCAACGTCTTCCGGCGTGCCGATCCGCGAGACGGGCATGCAGCGCAAATAGTCCTCGCGCGCCAGATCGCTGCCGGTCAGCGGTGCGGCGAGATCGGTGGCGACCAGCCCGGGCATTACGGCGTTCACCCGGATGCCGTGCTCGCCGAGATCGTCTGCTGCGCAGCGTGTCAGCATGTTCACCGCCGCCTTCGACGCGCAGTAGGCGCTCATCCAGCGATGCGTGAGCGCGCCGGCAATCGAGCTGATGTTGACGATTGAGCCGCCTCCGGCCGTCTTCATCGCCCGCGCCTCGGCGTGGATACTGCGGAATACGCCGAGGAGATTCGTATCGAGCGTCTGCAGGAACTCCGCGGTGGTGGCGTTCAGCACGCTACCGATGGATCCCATGCCGGCGGCGTTCACCGCCAGATGCAGAGCGCCGTGGCGCGCCGTCGCTGTGGCCACGGCGGCGTCGACTGACCGATCGTCGGTGACGTCACAGCACACCCAATCCGCGCCGGGGCCGAGCGCGCGTGCGGCGTCACGCAACACCGCCTCACGCCGGCCGGCGAGTGTGACCCGCCCGCCGCCGGCAACGATCGCCTGCGCGCAGGCCAAACCGATGCCCGTGCCGCCGCCGGTGACGAAGCCGACCTTTCTATCGAATCGCGACATAAATTCCTCCAGCCTCAATGATTGAGGAACGCCACAACCTCGTCGATCTCGGCGCGCGTGTTGTAGAAGTGCACGCCCATGTGGATGCAGCCTTCGCGCGCGTTGATGGCGACGTGCTGCTGGTGCATCGCCGCGACGATGTCGCGCGCACCGGCGGTGCCGGCCGGCGGTCGGAAGAGGACGATGCCGGACCATTCGTTGACGCCGCGCGGGCTTTCGATGTGACAGCCGCGGCGCTCCGCCTCGCGCACCAGATAGTCGGTCAACTCCCGGATGCGCGCTTCGATGCGGTCGATGCCGATCTCGTCCAACAGACCGAGCGACGCGCGCAACGCGGTGATGCCGAGATAGTTGCGCATGCCTTCTTCGAAGCGTTGCGCGCCGGGCGCCAGCCGGCGGTCGTACGGCGCCTCGGGATCTTCGGGATCGCCATCCTCCACCAGACTTCCGGTGGCCACGTGCGTGGCGTCGAGCCCGTTCATCACCTCGCCGCGGGCATAGAAGATTCCCGATCCCTGCAGCCCGAGCAGCCACTTCTGCGTGCCGGCGGTGAGGAAGTCGATCTCCGCCTCGTGCACGTTCAGCCGCAATGCGCCGAGACCTTGAATCGCGTCGCACAGTAGCAGCCCGCCGCGCGCGTGCACGACCTCCGCCAACCCGCTCAGGTCGGCGCGGAAGCCGGAGTTGTACTGCACGAAGCTCACGGCCAGCAAACGCGTGCGCTCCGACCACGCTTCAGCCACCATCGCCGGCGTGATGCGGCGGTGGCGTTGCGGCAGCAAGCGCGTGACGACGCCGCGCGATTCCAGTGCCATCCACGGCAAGACGGTCGCGGGGTACTCGCCCTGCGCGACGAGTACCTCATCGCCCGGACGCCAGCCCAGACTCGACGCCACCCACAGCACGCCTTCGGACGTGTTGCGGCTGAAGGCCACCTCGGCCGGATCGCAGCCGAGGAACCGTGCCACCAGCGTGCGCGTCTCCGTGACCAGCGGTTCATCGGTGCGCAGCGCGGTGACGATCGCATTCTGATGGAGGTCGTCGAGATGTTCGTGCAGCGCAGCGACCGTGCGCCGCGGCAACACGCCGAGCCCATTGGTTGCAAAGTACGTGTAGCGATCAAGCACCGGGAACTCGCGACGGATCTCCTCGACCTCGTCGTCGGTGAGTGGCGTCGTGCTCAGAAGAATGCCTCCACCCTGACCCTCCTCCGTTGCCGGAGGTGGCAACAGAGGAGGGGACCCATGTCAGTGAGCTTGTGCTTTCTCGGTGGCTGCAGGCCTCTGTGCCTGCAGCAGATCACCGTCGCCACGCTCAGATGTCCCGGTCCTCCAACGCCTCGAGGGTGCGAGCGTCGTCGTAGACCTTGATCTGCGCCTCGGCGAAGAGTGCGCGCGTGCGCTCGGTGACGGCGCCGACACGCACCAGTGCCGGCATCATCAGCTCCTTGAAAGCGTGAATGGCGCCGACGGCGCGACCCGGCCGGATGCCTTGCGCCAACCCCTGTTGCACACCGCGCACGAAGTCGGCCGGATCGATGTCGCTGTCTTCGAGGACCCTCACATATCCCGGATCAGGCATGTTCACCTGCCCGCGGCGGCGACCGCCGCCGTTGGCCTCGACCATGTAGCGCATCGTCTCGAACGCGAATTGCGCGACGTTCTCGCGGTCGTCGGAGTGCATGTCCGCAATGGCCGCGCCGACGTAGACGTTGCCGAAGGCGACGTGGCGCGACTCGTCGCGCAGCACGTACTCCACCAGCTGCCGCAGCAGCGGATCCGCCGTCGCGCGCCGCATGTTGTGAAAGGCGCCCAGCGCGAGACCTTCGATGATCATCTGCATGCCGATACAGACTTTCACCCAATGATCGGCGGTCAACGTCTGGTCGATCACCGCTTTCAACATCGGCGAGATGGGATAGATCTCGGCGAGCTTGCGCACGTAGCGCTCGAACACCTCGACGTGCCGGGCTTCGTCCATCGTCTGCGTAGCGGCGTACAACTTGGCTTCGTAGTCGGGCACCGCGTGCACCTGCTGCGCCGCGACCATCAGCGCGCCCTGCTCACCGTGCAGGAACTGCGAGAGGACGTAGGCGGTGTTGTGCGCGTTGAACGCCGCCTTCCGGCGCGCATCGAGCTGCTGCATGAACGGCAGCTGCATCACCGCTGAACGGTCTTCATCGATCAGCGGCTTGGACGGGTCGATCGCCTGATCCCAGTCGATCTGCTGCTCCGCATCCCATTGAAACCGCTTGGCCTTGCTGTAGAGCTCGCGCAGCTTGTGGATATCGATGGCATAGTCGAATTGCCACACGATATCCATCGGCGCTTGGTAGCGGTCAGTGGCGGTGTCGGACCTGCTCATGTCAGGTCCGTACTCTGACACGACGGGGCAACCGGTTCAACGCGAACGGTCGCCTTCCTCGCTCACGCCGCGACGCCGGCGGCCGGTTCTTCCAGATGATCCACGCACGGCCCGGCGGCCAGCCAAGCGGTCGCCGCGCGTCGCCCGGCGGCGTGCATCATCGCCAGCACGCTGCGCTCGAAGTAGAGGTACGATCCGGCGTTGAAGCATGCGTCGCGCGCCGGCCGCACCGCTTCGTACAGCGTCACGTCCCGGAAGCTGCTGCCATCGAGGCGCGCCAAGCGGTTGCGTTCCAACAGCAGCTTGCGGTCGATGTTGTACGCGTTCTCCAGCAAGCTGTCGACCGTACGCTCGACGGCGCGCCCGAAGCGCGTAAACGGGCCGGGCTGCGGATCGGGCGGCTCGGTGACCAACACGGTGATGATCTCCTCGGCGCCGAGCGCTACGACCGGCGCCAGCGGCGTGTTCACCAACAGGCCACCGTCCCACAGCAGGTGCGGACCAATCTGCACGGGCGGAAACAGCAGCGGGATGCTGGCGCTGGCCAGCACCATGTCCACCGTGATGGCGTCGACGATGATGTAATCCGGCGGCCGCGTCAGCGGCGTCTCGGCGGTGACGTATCGGACGACTCGGCCCGTGTGCGCGTCCACGGTGTTGATCGCCAGACGGTGTCCGTTGCTGGGTATGCGCTCGCCGCCGAAGAACGCCACCAAGCGCTCCCGCAACTGTGAGGTATCGGCAAGGAATGGCTCCTTGATGCCGTCGAGAAAGCGGCTGACCAGCTCGAAGCGCGTAGTCAGCAGGTACTCGACCCACAACGCGGCAAAGCTGCCGCGACGTGGCGGCAGGTGGTTACGTGCCCGCTGCAGGATCGCCTGCAGTGGCCGCGTCGAACGCATCCAGCGAACCGATTCTTCGACGGTCAGGCGCAACAGCGTCCGGATGGCGGTGTGAAAGAACACCGCACTGGCGGCGACCGGCGGGTCGTCGGCGATGGCGTTCCAGAACGCCATCATTTCGCGCGGCGTCTTGCCGGCGGCGATCAGGGCGGCGTTGATGGCGCCTGCGGATGTGCCCGACAACACCATGGGACCGCCCGCGAAGCGCGGATCACGCAGCAAACGCTCGTACACGCCCACCTGAAACGCCCCGCGCGCACCGCCGCCGGACAGCACCAAACCAAGCGCTCGGTCGGCATGCCGCTGCACTTTCGGCCTCACCTGTTTCACGGTTCGCATCTCCCCGCTGCGAAATTCTCACGTCTCATCGCCAAAGTCCAACAAAAATGGATAGCGGCCAGCGTCGTAGACTGGTTGCAGTTCGGTTGCGTCCGAGGTACGGCCATCGTCATGGCACGCGTGCACGCGCGGGGATCGAGAAAGGACGAACCAATGCAGTACGAGCAGATTCTCTACGACGTTGCGGACGGGATCGCGACGGTCACCTTGAACCGTCCGGAGAAGCTGAACGCGTGGACGATGCGCATGGGTGCCGAGGTGCGGCACGCGTTGCTCAGCGCCGATCGCGACGATGCGGTGCGGGTGGTCATCGTCACCGGCGCCGGCAAAGGCTACTGCGCCGGCGCCGACATGGACATGCTGCAGGCGGTGCAGGGGACCGGCAGCACCGCGGCGCTTGCCGTGGGTGACGACGCCCTGTCCGTCGAGTTCGCCGAGTCGGTGCCCGCCGCCTTCCGCGGCGAGTACAGCTACCCGCTCGGCTTGCGCAAGCCGGTGATCGCTGCGGTCAACGGCGTCGCCGCCGGTCTGGGCCTGTCGTACATGCTCTATTACGACATGCGGATTGCGTCGGACCGCGCCCGCTTGGGGACGATCTTCTCGCGCCGCGGCCTGGTGGCCGAGCACGGCACCGCCTACCTGCTGCCGCGCCTCATCGGCATGGCGAACGCCTGTGACATTTTGTACTCGGGACGGCTGGTCGGCGCCGAGGAAGCGCTGCGCATGGGTCTCGTCAACCGCGTCGTGCCGCACGACGACCTGACGCCGGCGGCACGCGAGATCGCCACCGAAATGGTCAAGCAGTGCTCGCCGCGCTCCCTGCGCATCATGAAGCGGCAGCTGTACGGCGACCTATTCGGCGACCTGGCGGCGTCGATGCAGGAGGCCGATCGCGAGATGATCGCCAGCTTCACGACGGAGGATTTTCGTGAGGGCGTCGCCTCGTTCATGCAACGGCGGCCGCCGCGTTTCACGGGGAAATGATCGGAGGTCGCGATGTCGCACGAAATCGGACTGTTCGAAACCATCGCTGAGCTGCGCGCCATGCGGCGCTTCAAGCCGGACTCGGTGCCCGACGAGTTGCTGTGGAAGATTCTCGAGGCGGGCACCAAAGCGCCGAGCGGCAGCAATTCGCAAGTCTGGCGCTTCGTGGTGGTGCGCGATGCGGACGGTAAGCGCTTCATCCAGGAACGCTACAAGCGGGCCTGGGATCGCTACGCGGGCGCCAACATGGATGCCGCGGCCAAGAGCCCGCCGCCGCCCGCCGAGCTGGCGCCGCGCCTGCGCATGGCGCGGGCCGCCGCTGAGCTGGCGGAACACATGCACGAGGTGCCGGTGCTCCTGCTCGTGTGCATGGTGCCGCGCACCGATCTGCCGCCGCTGGCGGCGGGCGCGCGGCGCAGCGGCGCGGGATTCTATGCGTCGATCTTTCCCGCGGTGCAGAACATTCTCCTCGCAACGCGCGCCCTCGGCTTAGGATCCGTGCTCACCACCCTGCACCTGGTCTATGAAGACGAGATCAAGACGCGCTTCGGTATTCCCGCCGACGTTGAAACCGTCGCCCTGCTGCCGATCGGATATCCCAAAGGCAAGTTCGGACCGACGACACGCCGGCCGATCGAGCAGGTGACGTATTGGGAACGCTGGGGCGCGGTGCGCGCCCGCTGAGCGCACGACGATGGGTGGCGCATTCAGAGTGGACGCTGCCCGGAGGAGCCGGGGTCTACCAGCGCAACGAACGCATCCAACACGTCGCTGCGTGTCAGGATGCCGACGAGGTGGTTGGCGTCGACGATCGGAATGGCACCGATGCGCTCGTTGCGCATGACCTGAACCGCCGTGCCGACGGAGTCTTTCGGGCCGAGAGTCAGGACATTGGGCGTCATCACCATTTCGACCGTGATCTCGCTCGGATTTGTACCGCTCTTGCTCTTCACTTCGCGGCGCGCAGTGGAATCGAAAACCGAGGGGAACGCGTCCCGCAAGTCGCGGTCGGTCACGATCCCGACGACGCGGCCATCGACCACGACGGGCAGCTGATTGACGCGGTGTTGCATCATCAGCTCGCGCGCATGCTGAATCGAATCCAGCGGCTTGACGGAATAGACGGGATGCTTCATCCATTTTTCGATTTCCACGGGTCACCTCCTCGGCACCGCGTCGCACGCCATGGGGGACATACGCCCTGCGCGCCGTGCGACGGCTTCTGTCGGGCAGATTATCGCCGAGCTTGGAACGGTTCTCAACCGCGTTTCCCCCCGCGCGGCATTCCGGAAACTGTGAAGGCGTTTCGCTGTCTTGAAGCCGCGAGTGGCTGGCCCGGTCGAATCATGCGGGATAGGGCGACGGCACCGCGATTGCAATGACCGAGTTGACATGGAACTGACGGTATCCGCGGATCGCGCAACCGCCCGGGCATGTGAGGACATGATCGTGCTCGTGCTCGACGACGACGAAAACTTCCGTCATGCGGTGGCAGAAAACCTCCGCGATGACGGGCATACGGTGCTCGAGTGCGACGCCCCCGATCGGTTGCCGCCGCTGGCATCTCTCGACCGAGTGACGTTGGTAGTCACCGACTATCAGATGCCCTCGAGCGATGGACTTTCCTTCGCCGATGCATTTCACGCCACGCATCCGCGCGTGCCCATTGTACTGGTCACCGCGGAGTCGACGCCCCGGCTGGACGTGGAAACGGCGGCGCGCAGCTTCCTGCGTGTGCTGCGCAAGCCCGTCGACTACGGCCACTTGCATGCGCTGTTGCACCAGCTGTCGGGTTGATGGTGTGCCCCTCGTCGGCTGCGTGCGAGCCGGCTCGGGAAAATGAGGGCGGCAGGGCCTGTGCGCGGCCGGATCTCGCCGAGCGTACTACTCTCCCCCCAGGGTCTCGACGAGCAAACGGAGCACATCGCTGCGCGATACGATCCCGACGAGCTGCGTTCCCTCGACCACCGGCAGCGCATTGATCTTACGCGCGAGCAGCAGCTGGGCCGCGTGCACGGCCGAGTCGGCCGGCGCCACCGTCGCGGGCCCGGTGCTCATGGCCGCGTCCACTTTGGTACGCTCGAGGTACCCGGTGTGTGCGTGCAGGTCGCGGTCCGAGAGTATGCCGACGAGCACACCGTTCTCCACCACGGGCAGCTGGTGGATGCCGGCACGCTCCATGACCGCCTGCGCTGCGGCAAGGCTGTCACGTTGCGTGATCGTCAGCGGCGACGCGTGCATGATGTCGCCAACCGTAGGGCCCGGTTTCATAGCAGGGCGCGCATCGTCTTCGCCGCGGCGCGTGGGGCGTGGGCATGCGGGATCGTGAGGACCGGGCAGGGCGCGCCGCGCGCCACCGTGCGGGCCACGCAGTCCGGGCCCGCCGTCGAGCCCTGCAGCCGCCGGGTTCCCATCACGATGAGATCGGCATCAACGTCGCGCGCCTTTTGGAGGATACGCGTGGCTGGATCTCCTGCTACCACCGCCACGACCAGATCATCGGGCGCGTTCCACGACTCGCGGCGCAGCCGCCGCGCCTCCGCACTGACTCGACGCTCCGCCGCCGCCAGCTCCGCGGGCGTCTGCCGGCTCTCGGGTATGATGTGTAAGAGATACAGCTGCGCCCGAAAATGACGGGCGAGCGCCGCCCCCTGCCGGAGCGCCGCCTTGCAGGCCGGCGAGAAGTTGGTGGCGAACAGTACCCGGTCTATCTTCAACGCCCCGGTCATCACGACAACCCTTCGGCAAGTCGCGTGCCGGGACGGCTCTGCGTGCGGACGCAAGGTCCTCTCAATACGGGTTCTCAACGATACGAATTTCGAAGGGGGTTTCTTGCACACACTGGAATCATTGCGCCGGTAACGCAATCGCGCTGAGATCCGACGGCGCCTACCGACGGCCCGGAACATGCCGGGCCGCCGGTCAGGCGCTCCGCAATGCTATTGCACCACTTGCGGGAGGATGACGACGATATCGCTAATCGTGGGCGCAGCGAGACTGGGGAACGCGTCCGCAAGTGTGACGCCGGATGCGCTGCCGCCGGCCAATGCGGTACAGCTCGACAGTGGGGTGCCCATGCTCGTGCGAGGCGCGCACGGGCTACCCAGACAGTCGTCATTGGTGTTGCATCCAATCCCAGCGTTTTCCCCGCTGGCGCAGGCGTTGATGGTATTGCCGCTATCTTTTGCGTTCGTGATGGTTGCACTTGCGATACCGGTGGTCAGCACTTGCGGCAGCACATTGCGGCCGGTCGTCGTCGGGTCGGGAGTGGTGAACGGATCGTCCGCCGTGCAGAACATTCCGTCATTACCGTAAATGGCCGGGTTGCCGCCCGGCAAGACGCACTTGCCGAGGGTGAAGCCCAGCTCCGTTGTCTCAAAGAGCACGATCGAGCCGGGGCCGCCCGTGCCGCTGAGCGCCGTCAGGATCGGTCCAACCGGGTCGGTCTCGTTCGCCCCGATGGACGCCTGCGACAGCAAGGTGTTGACCCCATCGAGGCCCGCCGCTTCGCATCCGACTTCGCCGAGGCCCACGTTGTCCGGACCATACACGCGAGTGCAGGGCTTTTCCTGCGGACACACGGTATTGCCGGCGGTGTAGCCGGGGCTGCAGTCGGTCGCAGGCGACCCGTCCGTTTCGGCGAGCGTGCCGCCGCACGTCATGTACATGATGGGGCGTAGACAGATGCACGCCGTGCCGCCGAGGACCTCGATGGCGGGGGTTTGATTGGTTTGGCAGAAGCTCGAGCCTGGTTGCGCCGAGCACTTCAAGGTGACTGGGATCTTCCCATTTTTCTCTTTGCCGATGAGCAACTGCCGTGTGACGCCTGCCGGGAAGGCGATTGCATAGTTGAAGTCACCATCCGCGTGAACCGCGATACCGCTGGTGCCGGGCGTGAGGTTCGTATTGTCGGGAGTGTCCCCTTGGACGAGCGTGATGGGGATCGCCGATTCGGTCGTGCAGTTGGCCGCGCAGCCGTTGCCGCCGAAGGTCCTGCAATGGACACAGGTGCTGTTGGGGCAACCCGAATCGCTGCTGCAGGCGTGCTGCGCGTTCACGCCGTCGAGGCAGACGCCGCTCGTTTGGTCACACTGGCCGTCGGCGGTGCACGACTTGCCGGCGTCCGAGCCGCCGATGCAGGTGCCGGGACCTGGGTCGCAGTCCTCGCCCGTCTCGGTCACGCCGTCGCCGCAAAAGGGCGTTCCGCTCGTCGGGCACATGGTCAGCGCGAAATTCACCGCCGCCAGGATTTCGTCAATGGTGATCTTCTTGTCCATGTTGACGTCGCCGGAGGTGCATGTCGAAAGCTGTGCAGTGCCCAGCGCGATGTTCACCATCGTCAAAATCTCATCGACGGACACCTTACCGTTGTTGTTGCAGTCGCCGGTGCATGCCGCCGGGGCACGGTGAGGTGCCAGTGCGAGAACGGCGGCGGCCATGACAACCGCCACGGCCCGGGACAAGGTGCGATACGATCGCGAGCGATCAAAGCCCTTCATGAAGGTCCCTCCTCTAGTTGTGTGACGGGACCGGGTTAAAGCACCCTTTGGGGCATTAGTCGAGAAAAATTTGTCCGCCGCGCGAAATTTTCCCGGCCGGCACGATGTCGCGGGATGGCCCCACCCCACTTGCGCCGGGACCGTGAAACGGGGTACTGCAGAAGCCGCTACCGATCGTTGCTAGGGAGGAAACGGATGCCGGCGTCTGCCGCCACGGTCGTTGATGCCGACGGTCACGTATTGGAGCCCACGGCCCTGTGGGACCGTTACCTGGAGCCGCGCTGCCGTGCCTTCAAGCCGCGCGTGGTGCGCAACGATTGGGGGCTCGACACCGTGTACGTCGGCGCGCAGGAGATCGTCACCGCGCCGCTCGGGCTGCTGGGCACGCCCGGCAGCCGTATGGACGAGGCCGATCCCATCCAGAAGATCGCCTGGGAGCAGGCGCAGCGCGGCGGCTTCGATCCGGTCGAGCGGCTACGCGACATGGACCTCGAAGGCATCGCCGTCGCCGTGCTCTACCCGAGCATCGGCTTGAACTTCTGGGCCATCGAAGATGCCGCGGCCGCCGTCGCTCTGGCGCGCGCCTACAACGACTGGCTGGCCGACTATTGCGCCGCCGATCGCCGCCGTCTCGTCGGCGCGGCAATGCTGCCGTTTCAGGATCCACCGGCGGCGGCAGCCGAGCTGCGCCGCGCCGCGCGTGAGCTGCACTTTCCCGCCGCGTTCGTGCGTCCCAATCCCTGCCGCGGCCGGCACATCGGCGACCCCGCGTACGAGCCGGTGTGGGCCGCGGCCGAGGAGCTCGCCGTCGCCATCGGCATCCACGAAGGCAGCTCCAACACCATCGCCACGCTCGGCGTCGATCGCTACTTCAATCCGCTGCTGCTGCACGCCATGTCGCACGCCTTCGAACAAATGCTCGCCTGCGCGACGCTCATCATCACCGGTGTGATGGAGCGCCACGCGGATCTGCACTTCGTCTTTCTCGAGTCGGGCGGCGGCTGGGCGCCGTACTGGTTGTGGCGGCTCGACGAGCAGGTGCACGGCTTCGGCCGTTACGCCCCGGAGATGAAGCGCATGCCGAGCGAGTACTTCCAGCGGCAGTGTTGGATCTCCTTCGAGATCGACGAGCGCACGCTGCCGGCGCTGCTGCCGCATGTCGGCGAGGGCCGCATCGTGTGGGGCTCGGACTACCCGCATCACGACGCCACCTTCCCCGGCGCGGTGAAAAAGCTGGAAGCGGTCATCGCCGAGCTGCCGCTACCGACACGGCAACGCATCCTCGGTGACAACGCGTGCGAGCTGTACCGGCTTTCGCCGCGGTGACCGCGAGTGCCGGCGCGTCGTCCTCAGTTGCATAGACAATGTGGCTGAGCCAGTTGTGAATATCGTTAGTCGAGCGACTTGCGGAACCTCAGTACGCTCACCGTCAGCAGGATCGCCGTCAGTCCGGCCAGTGCCAGCATCTGCGGCCACAAGACGCGCAGGCCGACGCCTTTCAGGAACGTGCCGCGCACGATCACCAGAAAGTAGCGCAGCGGACCAAGATAGGTGAGCAGCTGCATCGCCCGCGGCATGCTGCTGATCGGAAAACTGAAACCCGACAGGATGAACGCCGGATTGAGGAAGAAGAAACCCGACGCGAACGCTTGCTGTTGCGTCGAGCATAGCGTCGAAATCAGCAGGCCGACGCTGAGCGTGCACAGGAGAAACAGCACCGTGCCGAGCAGCAGCACCAGCGGATTGCCCCGGAATGGGACCCGAAACCACAACGTACCCACCGACGTGATGAGCGCCACGTCGGCGAGCCCGACGAGGAAGAACGGAATGGTCTTGCCGAGCATGAGCTCCACCGGCCTGATCGGCGTCACCAGCACTTGCTCGAGCGTACCGATTTCGCGCTCGCGCACGATGCCGAAGGCGGTGAGGTTGACCACCAGCATCATGGTGATGGTGCCGATCAGCCCCGGCACGAAGAACCACGGGCTGCTCATGCCGGGATTGTACCAGGGGCGCTGTTGCAGGCTGATCTGCGGCACCTGCGCCGCCACCGGCGGCGCCAGCCGCTCGATGCGCGCCCGGGCGTAGTCCTGGGAAAACTGCGCGGCGATCTGATTGATGTAGCCCACCGCGATCAACGCGGTGTTGGAATTGGTGCCGTCGACGATGGCTTGGAGATGCGCCGTCCGGCCCTTGCGCACCAGCGCCGCGAAGCCAGGCTCGATCGTCAGGGCCATCGGGATGGTGCTGTGGCCGATCAACGCCTTCAGCTCGCGCTCGTTGCTCAAGACGGCAGCGATCCGGAATCGCCCCGTGAAGGTGAAGCGCGACAGCAGATCGCGGCTCGCCTGGCTGTGGTCCAGGTCCAGGACCGCGATCGGCAGGTGTTTGACCTCGAACGTCGCCGCGTAGCCGAAGACCAGCATCTGCACCAGCGGCGGCACGATCAGGCGGACGCGCACGTAGCGGTCGCGCCGCAGCTGAATGAACTCCTTGACGACCATGCACCAAATGCGGCCGAACATCGCACCGCCCTCACTGCAGGCTCTTGCGAAAGGCGCGTGTGGCGAACAGCCCGATAACGCTGGCGTAGATTGCCAGGGCGAGAATCTGCGGCCACAGGTCCAAAACGCCGCTGCCGGCAAGATAGATCTTCTTGAGCGCACTGACGTAGTAACGGCTGTAGACCAGGTAGGTCACCGCCTGGATGGGCACCGGCATCTGGTCGACGGGAAAGGCGAAGCCGGAGAGCATCGTCGTCGGCATCAGCGTGACCAGCAGCGCATACTGACTCGCACCCACTTGGCTCTTGGTGGCGACCGAGATCATGTAGCCGATGCCCAGAATCACGGTGAGGAACATGATCGTCACCACCAGCAGCGTGCCGATGGCGCCGCGAAACGGCACGGCGAACCAACCGACCGCCAGCATGGTGCACAGCAGGGCGTCGAACACGCCGATGAGCATGTAGGGCAACAACTTACCGATCATGATCTCTGCGGCGGTGACCGGCGTCGCGATGAGCCCTTCCATCGTGCCGCGCTCCCATTCGCGCGCGATCGTCAGCGAAGAGAGCAGCGCGCCCATCAGCACCATGACCAGCGCGACCGTACCCGGGATGATGAAGTTCTTGCTCTCCAGCTCTTCGTTGAACCAGGTGCGATAGTCGACCACGAGCGGCGCGGCGGCCTGCCGCGGGAGTCTATGCACCGCGAACCATTCGAGCTGCACGTCGCTCGCATACGCGCCGACCACGGCTTGCGCGTAGCCGACCGCCAGCTGGGCGCTGTTGTTGTCGGTGCCGTCCACCACCGCTTGCACTGCGGTGTGGCCGGCGTCCGCCACGCGCCGCGAAAAATCCCACGGGATCACCAGCCCGAGCTTGCAGCGGCCGGCATCGACGGCGGCGACCAAGATGCGATAGTCGTGGACCACCTTGCGGACGTCGAAGTAACGCGACGCCTGAAAGCGCTTCAGCAGCGCCTGACTGTCCTGACTGCTCTCCTGATCGTAGACGCACGTCGGGATGTGGTCGGCGTCCAAGCGTGCGCCGTAGCCGAGCAGCACGATCTGAATGAGCGGCAACAGGACCACGATTGCCAGGCTGCGCGGATCGCGCCGGATCTGGATGAGCTCCTTGCGGCCCATCGCCGCTACGCGCCGGAGGTTCATTGCGCCGGCTCGTCAATCAGCCGGCTGCCACCGGTCAGGGCCACGAACGCGTCCTCCAGCGACGGCGCGATGGCGTCGATGCGGTCGACGCGGATCCCTTGGGCATTCAGGTACGCAGGCAGCTCGGTGCGGGCGCGCTCGGCGGCGCTGACCACCACGTGCAGCACGGCGCCGAACACGGCGGCGTCGAGGACGCCGGGCGCGCTCTTGATGACGTCCAGCCCATGTCCCAACGGGGCGCACTCGACCAACAACAGGTCGCCCGCGATCGCCGTGCGCTTGATCGCCGTCGGTGTGCCGGCTGCCACAATCCGTCCGGCGTCGACCAGGGCGAGCCGATTGCAGTACTCGGCCTCGTCCATGTAGTGGGTGGTGACCAGGATCGTGACCCCGTCGGCGGCCATCTCGTGGATGAGCTGCCAGAACTGGCGGCGTGACAGCGGATCGACTCCCGCCGTCGGCTCGTCCAGGAACAGCACCTGCGGACGGTGCAGCACCGCGCACCCCAAGGCCAGGCGCTGTTTCCAGCCGCCCGCGAGCTCACGGGTGAGCGTCTGCTCGCTGCCGGCGAGGCCTGCCATCCTGAGCGCCCACTCGGTCCGTTCGGAGAGCAGTGATCCTTTGACGCCGTAAAGACCGGCGAAGAAGTTCAGGTTCTCTACGACGCGCAAGTCATTGTACAGAGAAAACTTCTGTGACATGTAACCGATGCGCTGGCGCACGGCTTCGGCCTGCGTGGCGACGTCGAGACCGACGACGCGGGCGCGGCCCGCGGTCGGCGTCAGCAGGCCGCAGAGCATGCGGATGGTGGTCGACTTGCCGGAGCCGTTGGGCCCCAACAGACCGAAGATCTCACCGCGCCGGATCTGAAAGCTGACGGCGTTGACGGCGATGAAATCACCAAACCGCTTGACCAGCTCCTCGACCACGATCGAAGCACCGTTCCCGGAGGTTGCGGGCTCGGTTGCCATCGCCTACGCCGCTTCCCGCCCGGCTTCGGGGTGCGATATCGCATACACGAATGCGTCTTCGACGCTCGCCTCCAGCTGCGTGACGTCGTCGAACGGCAACTGCGCCGCCTCGATCCGCCGGCGCATCTCGGGAATCCGCCGCGCGGGATCATCCACCACGACGTGCACCGCGTCGCCCATCGCCATCGCCGTGAGCACGCCGTCGGCGCCGGTTATGGCGGCTTCGAGCTTCTGCGGCTCGGGCGTGTTCACGGCAAGGACCGCGCCGGGCAGCATGCGCTTCAGCCCGGCGGGTGTGCCGTAGAAAAGCCGCCGCCCGCGATGCAGCAGCAGTAAGCGATGGCAGCGCTCGGCTTCGTCCAAGTAGGCCGTTGAAATGACGACCGTCGCGCCCTCGAAGACCAGCGAATAGAGGATACCCCAGAACTCGCGGCGCGAGACCGGGTCGACGCCGGTGGTGGGCTCGTCGAGCAGCAGCAGGGCCGGTGTGTGAATCAGCGCACACACGAGACCGAGCTTGCGCTTCATGCCCCCCGACAGCAGTCCGGCCAGGCGCCGGCGGAAGGGACTCATGCCGCAGGCCGCCAGCAGCTGCGCCGCGCGCGGCTCGCGCATGCGAGCGTCAACCTCGAACAGGGCCGCGTAGAAGCGGATGTTCTCGTCGACGGTCAGATCCTCGTAGAGCCCGAACTGTTGCGGCATGTAGCTGATCCGGCTCTTGGCGGCTTCGGGATCGCGCACGACGTCGCCGCCGGCAACGCATACCGAGCCCGCATCGGCGGGCAGTATGCCGGCGAGCACGCGCAGTGTGGTCGTCTTCCCCGCCCCATCCGGACCGACCAGACCGAGGATTTCGCCGCGTTGCGCCGTGAAGCTGAGATCATCGACGGCGGGCACGCCGCCGAAGCGCTTGCTGAGCCCGCTGACCTCGACGATCGCGTCGGTCATCATGAACCTGCAGGGGGCGCGTCGATCGTCGCGTCGGCCGGCATGCCGGGCTTGAGCGCATGCGTCGTGTTGTCGATGTCGATCTTGATGCGATAGACGAGGGTGACGCGTTCGGCATGCGTCTCGACGCTCTTCGGGGTGAACTCGGCGTTTGAGGAAATCAGCGAGATGCGGCCGGGGTAGGTGTGACCCGAATCGCTGTCGGTCTTGAGCACCGCCGATTGGCCGAGCCGAATGCGTCCGAGGTCGGTTTCGTTGATGTAGGCGCGCAGCCAGACGTGGTCGAGATCCGCCAGGGTGAGGACCGGTGTGCCCGGTTGCACCTGTTCGCCCAGCTCCGCGTTGCGCACCAGGATGACGCCCGAGAACGGCGCGTACAGCGTCGTGTAGCCCAAGATGATTTGGGCGAGCTTCAGGCTCTCCTGCGCATTGCGTACGTTGGCTTCGGCGACGGTCACATCGCCTGCGGCCGCCGCCTCCAGCGCCTGGTCGCGCAAGTGTCCGGCGCGTGATTCCTTGAGGGCGGTGTCGGCCAGGTCGCGCTCGTTCGCCGAGACCACCTGATTCTCCCACAACGCCGTCACGCGCCGGTGGTCAATTTCCCTCTGCGCCACGTCGGCCTCGTCGCGCAGCAGCGTTTTGCGCGCCGCCTCGAGCCGCTGCGCGGCCGCTGCCACCTGTTCTTGATGCACCTGCAGCGTGGCGTCGGCGACGGCCGCTTGCTGGCGATAGTCCTGGTCGTCCAAGCGGGCCAGGACTGTTCCAGCATCGACCCATTGCCCCTCATCAAACGGCAGCTCCACGAGGCGGGACTGGACCGTCTTGAAGCTGAGCACGCTCTCGTGGGCCTCGATGTTGCCCGACACCAGCAACGTGCGTGCGGGGGACCGTGCCGCCAGCCGACCGGATAGCAGGGCCACGCCGCAAATCAGCCCCGCAACAACGGCCGCCGAAACCACTGGACGCACACGGGCCATCACGACAGACCTATACGCTAGAAACATGCCCCTGCGTCGCCGTCCATTGCGTATAGTTCTCGCGCGTCGCTGTTCGCGATTCTAGGAAGCGCTGCGGGAATGAGAGCTGCTCCCGCTCTTTGAACGAAAGGACGTGGCCATTCTCAAAGCCAGGACTGCTTGGGGTTGCATTGGCGCAATTTCGGGAAGAGCGAAGCGTTGAGCTTACAGGCCCGGCAACGACGGATCTGGCAGGAAAGTTGCGCCGTGTGTCGGAGGGCGAGGTGTGTACGTGATCGAGTCGTACGGCCGGATCATCAAATCGCCAAAGGATTGGACGGTCGCGCCGAATTTGCGGGACTATGAGGCGGTGCGGGCGGCCTTCTCGTGGGAAGAGGCGCGCCGCGAGCTGGACGGGCTCCCCGGCGGTCGCGGGCTCAACATCGCGCACGAAGCGGTCGATCGGCACGCCGCCGGCCCCCGCAGCCACCATCTCGCCGTCCGCTGGCTCGGCAAGAACGGCGCGGTTCGAGACTACACGTACGCGCAGTTGCGCGAGCTGAGCAATCGTTTCGCCAAAGTCTTGCAACGCCTCGGTGTCGCCAAGGGCGAGCGCGTGTACGTCCTCGCCGGACGCATCCCGGAGCTGTACGTCGCCGCGCTCGGCACCTTGAAGAACCGCAGCGTGTTTTGTCCGCTGTTCTCGGCTTTCGGCCCCGAACCGATTCGCGCCCGCATCGACATCGGCAAGGCCAAGGTGCTGGTGACGACCGTCTCGCTCTACGAGAAAAAGATCGCGCCGCAGCGCGCCGCGCTCTCGTCCGTTGAGCATGTCGTCCTTATCGGCGACGAGCATCAGCCCACGGCGCTCGCCGGCACGCAGGACTTCCAGACGTTGATGGCGGCGGCGAGTGACCAATTCACCATCGCGCCGACCGAGCCCGAAGACGCGGCGCTGCTGCACTTTACCAGCGGCACCACCGGTAAGCCGAAAGGCGCCGTGCACGTGCATCAAGCCGTCGTCGCGCATCACATCACCGCCAAGCTGGCGCTCGATCTGCACCCCGACGACGTCTTCTGGTGCACCGCGGATCCGGGTTGGGTGACGGGCACGTCGTATGGGATCATCGCGCCGCTCACCAACGGTGTGACCAGCATCGTCGATGAAGCCGACTTCGAACTGGAGCGCTGGTACCGCATCCTGCAGGACCAGAAAGTCAGCGTCTGGTACACCGCCCCGACGGCGATCCGCATGCTGATGAAGGGCGGCATCGAACCGGTGCGCTCCTACGACTTGCGCCGTTTGCGCTTTCTCGCCAGTGTCGGTGAGCCGCTCAACCCCGAGGGCGTCGTCTGGGGGCAAGACGCGTTCGGTCTGCCGTTTCACGACAACTGGTGGCAGACCGAAACGGGCGGGATCATGATCGCCAACTTCGCCGCCACGGACATCCGGCCGGGCTCGATGGGCCGCCCGATCCCCGGCGTCGAAGCGGCGGTCGTCCGCAAACTGAAAGACGGCGGCATTGAGGTCATCGACGAGCCCGACGTGCAAGGCGAGCTCGCGTTGCGTCCGGGATGGCCGTCAATGTTTCGCGCCTACTGGGACGAGCCCGAGCGCTACCGCAAGTGCTTCGCCGGCGGATTTTACCTCACCGGCGATCTCGCCAAGCGCGACGCCGACGGTTACTTCTGGTTCGTCGGCCGTGCCGACGACGTCATCAAGACGTCGGGACATCTCATCGGGCCGTTCGAGGTCGAAAGCGTGCTGATGGCGCATCCGGCGGTGGCCGAAGCGGGGGTCATCGGCAAACCCGATCCGATCGCCTTGGAAGTGGTCAAAGCCTTTGTGTCACTCAAGCACGGTTTTGAGCCGAGTCCGGAGCTGCGGCGCGAGCTGCTGGCTTTCACACGGACACGCCTCGGCGCCGTCGTGGCGCCCAAGGAGATCGAGTTCCAGCAAAACCTGCCGAAAACGCGTAGCGGCAAGATCATGCGCCGCCTGCTCAAGGCGCGCGAGTTGGGCCTGCCCGAAGGCGACATCTCGACATTGGAGGGCTAAGTCACATGGCAGCAGATCAACAGGCGCCGGCCCGCGACCACGCGCTCGCGCTGCTGCGCGAGATGCTGCGCATCCGGCGCTTCGAGGAAAAAGCGGTCGAGCTGTACAGCGTCGGGAAGATCCGCGGTTTCCTGCATCTGTACATCGGCGAGGAAGCGGTCGCGGTCGGCGCCATGCAGGCGCTCACGCCCGACGATTCGATCGTGGCCACCTACCGCGAGCACGGTCAGGCACTGGCCCGCGGCATCCCCGCCGGCGCATTGATGGCGGAGCTCTACGGAAAGGCCAACGGCTGCAGTCGCGGGCGCGGCGGCTCGATGCATTTCTTCGACGTGTCGCGGCGCTTCTACGGCGGCTATGCGATCGTCGGCGGCGGCTTGCCCATCGCCCTCGGTCTGGCGTTGGCGGACAAGCTGCAAGGCCGTGCGCGCGTGACGGCGTGCTTCTTCGGCGACGGCGCGGTCGCCGAGGGCGAGTTCCACGAATCGTTGAACCTCGCCGCGCTCTGGAAGCTGCCGGTCCTCTTTCTGTGCGAGAACAACCTCTACGCGATGGGCACGGCGCTGGCACGCCATCAGTCGCAAACCGATATTTCTCGCAAAGCCGACGCGTATGCGGTCGCCGCCGATGCGGTCGACGGCATGGACGTACTCGCCGTCGAGGCGGCAACCCGCCGGGCGGCGGACGCCGTGCACCGCGCCGGCGCGCCCTTCCTCCTCGAAGCGCGTACCTATCGCTTCCGCGCGCACTCCATGTACGATCCCGAGCTCTACCGCGTCAAGGAAGAGGTCGAGGAGTGGAAGCAGCGCGATCCGATCACGACGTTTGCAGCGCAGCTGCGCGAGTGGCGCTTGCTGAGCAACGTGGACCTCGACGAAATCGAACGTGCGGTGGCGGCTGAGATCGACGTTGCGGTGGGCGTCGCCGAGGCCGGTCCATGGGAACCGGTCGCGGACCTCCTGAAGGACGTGTGCACGCGATGAAGACCACCTACCGCGAAGCCGTGCGTGCGGCGTTGCGCGAGGCGCTGCAGAGCGATCCGCGTGTGTTCCTCATGGGCGAGGATGTCGGCCGCTACGGCGGTTCGTACGCGTGCAGCAAGGGACTGCTCGATGAGTTCGGTCCCGAGCGGGTACGCGATACGCCGCTGTCCGAGTCGACCTTCGTTGGCGCCGGCATCGGCGCGGCCATCGGCGGGATGCGGCCGATCGTCGAGGTGATGACCGTCAACTTCAGCCTGTTGGCGCTCGATCAGATCGTCAACAACGCCGCGACGCTGCGGCACATGTCCGGCGGCCAGCTGAGCATTCCGCTCGTCGTCCGCATGGCCACCGGCGGCGGCCGCCAGCTGGCGGCGCAGCACTCGCACAGCCTGGAAGGCTGGTATGCGCACATCCCCGGCATCAAGGTGCTGACGCCGGCGACGGTCAGCGATGCGCGCTGGATGCTGCCGGCGGCCTGGCGCGATCCCGATCCGGTGTTCATCTTCGAGCACGCTATGCTGTATCCGATGGAAGGCGAGCTGGACGAAGGCGCGGGTCCCGCGGACATTGCGCATGCCGTGGTGCGCCGCCCCGGGCGCGACGTCAGCCTGATCACCTTCGGCGGTTCGCTGGGCAAGGTCTTGGAGGCTGCGCAGCAGCTTGCCGGGCAGGGCATCGACGCCGAGGTGATCGACCTGCGCGTCTTGCGGCCACTCGATACGCCGACCCTCTTGAGCTCCGTCGCCAAGACGCACCGGGCTGTGATCGTCGATGAGGCGTGGCGCACCGGCAGCTTCGCCGCCGAGATCAGCGCGCAGATCACGGAAGGCGCGTTCTACGATCTGGATGCGCCGGTGGCGCGCGTGTGCAGCGCCGAAGTGCCAATGCCCTACGCCAAACACTTGGAGGACGCGGCGCTGCCGCAGCCGGCGCGGATCGTGACGGCGGTTCAGGAGATGCTCCGCGGCCATGGCTGATTTCGTGATGCCCATCCTGGGCGCCGACATGGAGGCGGGGACCCTCGTGGCGTGGCGCAAGCAACCCGGGGAGCATGTCGCGCGCGGCGACATCGTCGCCGAAGTGGAGACGGAGAAAGGGCTCATCGAGGTGGAGATCTTCACCAGCGGGGTGATCGAACGGCTCCTGGTCGAGCCGGGCACGAAGGTGCCCGTCGGCACCGTGCTGGCGATCGTCCGCGAAGAAGGCGTCGCGCCCGAAGCAGCCGCCGCGTCGACACCGGTCGCTGCCCCGCCGCAGGCAGCAGCCGAGGCCGGTCGGCTGCGCGTCTCGCCCGCGGCGCGCAAGCTGGCGGCGGAGCGCGGCGTCGACCTCGCTGACGTGCGGCCCACCGGCCCGCGCGGCGCGATCACGCTCGAAGACGTCCAACGGGCGGCGCTACGCCCGACGCCCGCAGTCGATCGCTTCGCGCGCATGCGGCAGACTATCGCCGCGGCGATGGCGCGCTCGAAGCGCGAGATCCCGCACTACTACCTGAGCACCGCGATCGATATGTATCGTGTGACGACATGGTTGGCCGCCGCCAATCAGCAGCGTGCGGTGGCCGACCGGCTGCTGCCGGCCGTGCTGCTGATCAAGGCAGTGGCGCTGGCGTTGCGCGCGGTGCCCGAGCTGAACGCGGTGTGGGCCGAGGGTCGGGTAGTGCGGCGCGACGCCATCCACGTCGGCGTGGCGATTTCGCTGCGGCAAGGCGGTTTGGTGTCGCCGGCGCTCCACAATACCGACCGGCAGAGTCTCGACGAGCTGATGCGCAATCTGCGCGATCTGGTCGCGCGCGCCCGCGCCGGCACCCTGCGCAGCTCGGAGCTGTCCGACCCGACCATCACGGTGACCAACATCGGCGACCAGGGCGTCGACAGCATCTTCGGCATCATCTATCCACCGCAGGTGGCGATCGTCGGCTTCGGCAAGATCGTCGAACGGCCGTGGTCGGTCGACGGGCAGATCGTGTCGCGGCCGGCGCTGACGGCGACCTTGTCGGGCGACCACCGCGTCAGTGACGGCCATCGCGGCGGGCGCTTTCTCACCGCCGTCGATCGCCTGTTGCAGGAGCCGGAGCGCTTATGACCAAGGACGAGATCAAGGCGACCGTGCTGCGCTTGCTCGGCGACGTGGCGCCGGAGGCCGACCTCACGCGGCTCAAGCCCGACGTCGGGTTTCGCGACCAGCTGGACATCGACTCGATGGATTTTCTGAACTTCGTGATCGCCCTGCACGAAACCCTGCACGTCGACATTCCCGAGAGCGATTACGCGCAAGTGGCCACCCTCACTCGCTGTGTCGATCACCTGGCCGCGTTGCTCGCCGGCAAGAGCCTCACGGCCTCGTAGCGTGATGACGGCTGCCGTGTGCCGGCGGCAGCGTCCCGCCCCAGGAGGGGCATCGTGGGGCGCTCTATGCTACGCTATCCCGGATGCGCTATGACACCGTGACCGAGGGCGCCGAGCGATGACGCAGGAGCTCTTCGAGCGACACATCAAAGCGACGCGGCAGCGCCTCGAGACGCTGCAGCAACGGGCGTCGAGCGCGTCAGGCGAACCGCCGCTGTTGCAGGAAATCCTTGCAGCGTTGGCGACGACGTTGGCGGAGCTCGAAGCCTCCGCCGCGGAGCTGCGGGAGCGGGAGCGCGACGTCAGCGAACGCCAGCACAGCGAAGCCGCCCTGCGCGAGAGCCAAGCGCGGACCGCGGCGATCTTGAACACGGTGATCGACGGCATCGTCACCATCGACGCGCGCGGCATCATCCGTTCGTTCAACCCCGCCGCCGAACGGCTGTTCGGCTACTCGGCCCAGGAGATCATCGGGCAGAGCGTCACGCTGCTCATGCCGTCCCCCTACGCGGAGCAGCATCAGCAGTTCGTCGCCGACTATTTGCGCACGGGCGTGCGCAAGATCATCGGCATCGGTCGCGAAGTCATCGGTCGGGGAAAGGACGGCACCACCTTTCCGATCGAGCTGGCGGTCAGCGAGCTGAAACTCGAAGACGGACCGCTCTTCATCGGCGTGGTCCACGACCTGACGGCGCGCAAGCGGACGGAAGAAATGATCCGCAGCAACGAAGCCCGCTTCCACGCCTTCATGGACAACAGCCCGGTGGTCGCGTTCCTGAAGGACGAATCCGGACGCTACGTGTACGTCAACGCCACCTACGAACGGTTCTTCGCAACCAGCGCCGCGGAGATTCGCGGCCAGACCGACTTCGACCTCAGGCCGGCGATTGCCGATCGCCTGCAAGCCAACGATCGTACGGTGCGTGAGAGCGGCAAACTGATGGAGTTTGCGGAGGTCGTGTGGACGGCGGACGGCACCCGGCGCGAATGGATGGTCTTCAAATTTCCCGTGACCGATGCCAGCGGGCGCTACGTCGGCGGCATCGCGCTCGACGTGACCGACCGCAAGCGCGCCGAACGACAGCTGCGCGCCCTGCAGGAGCGCGCCCAGCAGCGCGAGCGGCTGGCGGACATCGGAGCGATCACCGCGCAGATCGTGCACGACGTGGGCAACCCGCTGGCCGGCGTTTCGATGCAGGGGCAGTTGATCCTGCGGCGCGCCCAGCGTGATCCGAACCAACCGCTGAGCACCATCCTGAAGCCGGCGGAGCGCATCGTCGCCGAGGTACACCGTCTCGATGGCCTCATCAAAGAGTTCATGGAGTTCGGGCGCGAGCAGCACCTCGAGCTCAAGACCGTCGACGTGCAACGGTTCCTCGAGCAGGTCGTCGACCTCTGGGAGCCGGTGGCGGCGATGCGCGGCATCGGCCTCGACATTGTGGTGCGGGAGTCGTTGCCGTCGCTGATCGCCGACGAGGAAAAGCTGCGGCGGGTGTTGGACAACCTGGTGAAAAATGCCATCGAAGCGATGGAACGGGGGCCGGGACGGATCGAGATTCAGGCGACGATGCCGACGCGCGACACGGTGTGCATCGCGGTGGCGGACACGGGGCCGGGCATCCCGGAGACCGTGGAGGTGTTTCGCCTCTTCGAGACGACGAAGACGCATGGAACGGGCGTCGGCCTCGCGGTCGTCCGCCAGATCGTGCTGGCGCACCGCGGCAGCATTCGCCACGCCCGGCGCGACCCGCGCGGCACGGTCTTTCTGATCGAGTTGCCCTGCGCCGGGCCGATCACGTAGCCTATCATTCTCAGACCCTACTGCTGTTGCCTGGAGGTTTCAGAGGCTGGCGGAAAGGGCCGACAAGCACGACCGGTTCACCCCGAGCCGCAACAAGACGGTCTGGCTGCACGAGAATGACCAGGCGATCCGGCGGCCTGGCACGAGGGCCATGCGTTCCATATAGGAGGAGGTAGTCGATAGTCCACAGTACCAAAGGTATGTGGCCCGCAGCCGGAGGTGAACCGACTGCGCGCTTCGAAGGAGGGCAATATGGACCGCATCGCGCGCTTCATGGGTTACGCCGCCGCGTTCGAGGAGGCGTACGCCAGCGACGATTGGTCGAAGATCGAGCCGTTCTTTACTGAAGACGCCGTCTATCAGCCGCTGGGTGCCTTCGGCGGGCCGATCGAGGGACGCGAGGCGCTCAAGGCGGCCTTCAAGAAAATGGTCGATGCCTTCGATCGGCGCTTCGCGTCGCGTGTGGTCGAAGTGCTCGACGGGCCGACCGTGCGCGATGACACAGTGTGGTTCCGCTGGGCGGCGACCTACACGCTTCCCGGCACACCGGCGCTCCGCATGGTCGGCGAGGAAACGGTCGTCTTCGCCGGCGATCGCATCCGTCACCTCGAGGACCGCATGAGTGACGAGGAAGCGAAGAAGGTGGGCGCGTACGTCGCCGCGCACGGCGCCAAGCTCAAGCCGGCTGCGTAGGCCGCCAAGTGCACCGGCAGCTGGTGTAGACCCGCCTTGCGGGCTCGCGTCTGCTTTTCCTCACTCCACCGCGACGCTCGCGTCCTCAATGATGATGTCGTAGTGGTAGCCGGCGCCGAGGTCTTTGTCGGTGCCCAGCTTGCCGCGCACGAGCACTAAGTTGCCCACGCCGGCGTCCGCGCTCGTCGACACGGTCAGGTCGTTGGTGCCGGCGCTGCCGCTGCCGTCGCGCACGTGCAGCCAGTTCTTGCCCATGACCGCAGGCGTGAACTTGACGACCCGGCCGCGGACCACCACCTCTTTTCCGGCGAGCGCCGCCTTATTCGCGAACAGCTCGGCCACGGTCTGACCGGGGTCCGCCTTTTTGATGTTCGAGAGATCCACTTCAGCCGCCGCAGCCGTCGAACCCGACATCCCGTGCTCGGGCACAGCGTGGTCGGCCCCAGCGTGGGCTGCGGCTACCGCGTCCAGCGCTTGCGCACTCACCACCTGGATCGCGGAGACGAAGTAGATCACATCGAACGTCCTGCCCAGCGTCTTGCTGGCGAAGTCGCGCATCACCATTCCATCCGGCAGGATGACCCGGTCGCCGACGGCCACCGTGCACTGCGGTCCGGCCGCCCATATTTTTTTTCCGCCGTCGTCGACCTGGATGTAGGTGTAGCCGCCCGAGTTCATTGTCTCGACGACTTTGCCTGCAGTTGGCGCGAGGTCGCCGGCGGCTGCTGCATGTGCCTGCGCGCCTGCCGGCCGCACGGGCATGCACAGGGCGACCAGCGCCATGGTTGTCATACCCATGAGGGACGAACGCAGCGAATAGGTCACAGTGGCTCCTCCAAAGGTGCGCCCACGAATCGCGGGTGCACCCCGGTTCGTACATCACCCGCGCCCCAATTCATAGTGCTGCCCGTTACCGCTTGCGCGCCCGAATCGTCAGCGAGCGCACCGTCTCGGCAACCCCCTGCACGTCGATCCCGGCGGCTTCAGCTTTGCGCAGCAACGCGTCCGGCACCATCGTGAGCACCATCGCGCCGAATCCTTTGTCGCTGACGATCTCGATGCCGTCGAGGCCGGCGGCGGTGATCGTCGCGAGATATTGATCGCGCAGCGCGGCGCCGGCGATGCAGCCGGTGAGCGCCGCCACGTCTGCCGCCACCAGCGGCGGGAGTGGCTGATTGAGGACCACGTCGCTGATGACCATGCGTCCACCGGCACGCAGCACGCGTGCGACCTCCCGGTAGACGGCCGCCTTGTCCGGCACCAGATTGATCACGCAGTTGGAGATCACGACGTCGATGCCGGCGTCCTCGATCGGCAACGCCTCGATGAGGCCCTTGCGAAACTCGACGTTGCTGACCCCCGCGCGCTGCGCGTTGGCGCGCGCCTTGGCGAGCATCTCGTCGGTCATGTCGACGCCGATCACGCGCCCCAAGGGGCCGACGGCGCGCGCCGCCAGGAAGGCGTCGAAGCCGGCGCCCGAGCCGAGGTCGAGCACGGTCTCGCCGGGCTGCAAAGCGGCGGCGGCCAACGGCGCCCCGCAGCCGAGGTCGAGGTTGGCGCCTTCCGGCACCGCCGCGCTGTCCTCGCTCGAGTAGCCGAGACGCTCGGCGATCTGCGCCGGCTGCGGGCCGCAGCAACCGCCGCCGGGACTCACCCCGCCATCCCGCGCGATCTCCGCGTAGCGTTCACGCACCTGCTCGCGGACCTCTTCTGCATTCGTCTGTGTCGTACTCATGACGTTCTCCTCTCTTTCCTATCATATTTGCCGTTTTTCGGTCCGTCGGCGGCGGACAACAGAGCGGGATGATCGACCGGAACCGTTCGATCATCCGTTCCATCCGCACGACGACGTTTGTCCCATCCAGCTCGAAAAACACCTGCCGTCCGACCTTCTCCCGCCGCACGACGCCGGCGCGGTGCAGGAGCGCCAGATGCCGCGAGACCACGGAGCGGTCTTGCGGCACCTGCGCGGCGACCGTTTGCACGTCCGACCGCCCCTGTGCGGTGAGCAGTTTCACGATCTCGATCCGCACGGGCTCGCACAGGGCCCGAAAGAGCTGCGAGTCGACGATCGTCGCGAGCTCGCGGGCGGCGCGCTCCCGTCCGCGGCGCGTGGGTGTCAGCGGGGTCGCTGTCGGGCTCATTAGGCCAGAGCATACATGCACATGTATGCATATGTCAAGCGGCGAGATATAGGGACACCGTCCTGGCATCTGCCGCGGGCACACCCGTCGGCACCGCGATCCGTCACCGTTGTGGGCTCTTGCCATAGCGCGGCGTGTCGATACTTTGAGCCCATGCCCGATGCAGTCTTTTTCCGAGACGGCGACCGTTTCGTTCCGACCGAGCTTGCCCGCGGACCGTGGACTCCGCAGGCGCAGCACGGCGGCGCGCCCGCAGGCTTGCTGGCGCGGGCCGTCGAGCGCTTCGAAGGTGGAGAGACCATGTTCGTAGCGCGCCTCACCATCGAGCTGTTGCGTCCGGTGCCGATATCGCCACTTTCCATCGACGCGCGCTTCGCTCGGCCGGGGCGCAAGGTGCAGCTGGTCGTCGCTTCGCTGTCGAGCGGTGACACCGAGGTCGCCCGCGTCACCGCGTTGCGCATCCGCCGCGTGGAGATGCCATTGCCAGCGGATCTGCCGCGCGCCGCGCCTCCGCCCGGGCCGCACAGCGGCACCGCCAGCCTGCCACCGTGGGCCGCGGCCGTCGGCTATCCCGCTTTTCACAGCCGGGCGGTGGAGCACCGCTTCGTCAGCGGTAGTTTCGAGCGTCCGGGCCCGGCCACCGACTGGATCCGACTGCGCGTGCCGCTCGTCGACGGTGAGCCGACCTCGCCGCTCTGCCGCGTCGCCGCAGCGTCCGATTTCGGCAACGGCGTGAGTTGGGTGTTGGACCGCGCCGACGGCTACAGTTTCATCAATCCCGATCTGACGGTCTACTTGCATCGCCTTCCGGCGGGCGAGTGGGTGTGTTTGGAGGCGGTCACCCGCGTCGAGGCGGAGGGTGTGGGCCTCGCGGAAAGCACGTTGTACGACGAGCACGGGCCCATCGGCCGCGCCGTGCAGAGCCTCATCGTCGAGCACGCGCCCCACTGACGAACGACGATCCTTCCGCGGCTACGGGGACAGAGGGGCGGTCACACCTCCAACCCGACCGCGCGCATCAACTCGACGGCGTTGCTCTTCTCCACCACGCCCGGCCGCATGCGGTAGTCGAAGACCATGCGGCCGTTCTCGAGATGATCTTCGAAGTGCACGTTGGCCGCGCCATCCAGAGATTCGTCAATGTGCGCTAACGCGAGATCGTGCGTCGTGATCAATCCAATCGCGCCGCGCTGCAGAAGCCCGCGAGCCACTGCCGCGGCGCCGATACCGCGATCGTGCGAGTTGGTCCCGTGCAGAATCTCATCGAGCAGAAACAACAGCGGCAACCGCCCGGACGCGATATCCATCAGCTGTCGCAAGCGCGTGATCTCGGCGTAGAAGCGCGAGGTGCCCTGCTGCAGCGAATCCTGGATGCGAATCGAGCAGCCGATGGCCACTGGCGAGAGCCGCAGGCGTTGCGCCCGCGCCGGCGCGCCCGCCAGTGCAAGGACGGTGTTGATGCCGACGGCGCGCAGCAGCGTGCTCTTGCCCGACATATTGGAGCCGCTAACGATGAGCAGCCGTGGCGACGCAGCGAGGCGAACGTCGTTGCGCACGCAGCGTTCGTCCGGAATCAGTGGGTGCCCGAGTCCGCCCGCTTCGAAGCACGGCGATCCCTCCACAACTTCTGGGAAAATGTCCGCCGGATGTTCGTATGCGTAAGCGGCAAAGGCACAGAAAGCTTCGAGGTCGCCGACGGCGGTCAGCCAACGCGCGATCGCAGCGCCGCTGCGCGCGCGCCATGCCTCGATGGCGAGGCCCAGTTGCGTGCCCCACAACAGCAGCCCCGACAGCGGCGCGAAGAGCTGGTTCTTGCGCGCATCGAGCAAGTGAATGAGCCGGTGCAGCGCCGCGATCTGCCGCGACGGCGGCACGCCATCGGTATCGAGGGCTGCGCGCAAACCGGTGAGGCGCTCCGACGTGAACTGTTCACGCTCGATCAGCGCCAGCACTTGCGCTAGCAACGCGAGATCGCGGCCCAGTCGTTGGACGGCGTGGATGGCGCGGGCGACGCGGGTGCGCACGGCCGCCGCGAATACGGCCTCGGCGACCAGCGTCGCCGCGAATGGCAGCGCACTCGATCCCATAGCCCAGGCAAGCGCCGCCACGCACATGGCCGCGACCAGCACTGCCGCGGTGATTCGCGTCGCGCGCGACGTCGAGACGGGAATCCTTTCGCCCCACTGCACCAAGGCGTCCGGATGCAGCCCGGCGCGGACGTCGGCGCCCAGCAAAGCCAGCTCCTCGCGCAGATCCAAGCGTGGCGTCAGCTCCTGGATCGCCGCGTGCCGCGCGTGGATCTCCGGCACCGCGGCCGGCGCGCACAGCCAGGCCGCAAGCGTCTCTTCGCCGCTGCGGGTGCGCGCCGTGCACAGCAACTGGAACAACGAGCCGTTGCCGAACAGATCCAGATCGGCGGCGTAGGGATGTGCAGGGTCAAGAAACCGTTCTCCCGTTTCACCGGCAGACGCCCAGCGATTCTCAAGACGTGCCATCCCGCGTTCGTAAAACCTCACGGCCCGTTCGAATCGGCGCCGCCCGCGGATGACGCGTTCGTGCCCGATCATCAACATCGCGAACGTAGCCACCGGCACAGCCAACCACCACAGCGACAGCCAGTGATGGTCGACGGCGCACCACGCAACCACAATGGCGGCGACGAACACGGTCAGCCGTGCGTATGAAATCTGCCCTTGCAGGCGCGCCAGGCGCTGGGCCTCAGTGCGGCGCGCGGCGAGCCGCCCACTATACTCGCGGTGAGCAGACGCAGAGCGCGCCTCGGTGACACCTCCGACAACCATCGCACTGCTACGCAGCCGTGTACCCGCCATCCACGGCGAGTGTCTGGCCGGTGATGAAGCGGGCGGCGGGGCTGGCGAGGAAGAGCACCGCGGGCGCGACGTCGGCCGCAGTGCCCCAACGCCGCATCGGCGTGCGCTCGATCTGCGGTTTCTCCAGCGCCTCGATGCCCTTCATCCGCGCCGTCATGTTGGTCTCGATGAGACCCGGGGCCACCGCGTTGACGCGGATGCCATCCGCCACCCAGGCGACGGCGAGGTTCTTGGTCATCTGCACGATCGCCGCCTTTGCGGCCGCATAACCCGGCACCACCGGCACGGCGAAGAACGACGACATCGACGCCAGATTGATGATGCTCGCGCCCCCGTCGAGCGCGCTCGCCCGCAGCTTCTCCCTGCACGCGTGGGCCAAGCGGTAGGCACCGAACAAATTGATGGCCACGGCTTCTTCGAAGACGTCGGGGATGGATTCGCTTCTCCCGCCTGGGAAGGTGCAGCCCGCGTTGTTGACCAGCACGTCCAGCGTTTCGAGCGTGTCGGCAACCCGCTGGATGGCCGCGGCGTCGGTGAGCAGCAGATGGTGGTACGTGTAGGCGCTGAGATCGCTCGTGTACGCTGCGGCGTTTGGTCGCGTGCCGGTGATCACCACGTCGGCACCGGCGGCGACGAACGCGCGTGCAATCCCGGCGCCGATCCCATTCGTGCCGCCGGTGACCAGCACCCGGCAGCCGGAGAAGTCGAACGTCACCCGATCGTTCGTCATGCCCACACCATCTCCCACTGCTTCGTCTGGGTCGAGCGTTCCATGGCCAGCGCCGTGCGCAACTCGCCGAGTGAAAATTCCGGGCCGGCCGCCGGCGCGCTGCCGTGCAACGCGGCGTTGGCGAAGTCGCGGAGCTCACCTTCGTAGGAGAGCAGATAGCCCCGCGGCACATCGTCGCCGACGCGGATGCCCTTGGGATGCGTCGCATCGTAGAGTACCACTTGCATCCGCCCGAACCCGATCTCATCCGCGCCGATCAGAATCTCGCCTTTACTGCCGGTGATCCGAAAGACATCCTGGCGGGCAATCGGTGCCTCCGTGATCATGACGTCGAACGAAGCCACTTGCCCGGAGCGGAAGCGAAAGAGCGCCCGGACCAGCGAGTCACCCTCCATGCGTCGATACGGGTGTTCCATGGCGGCGACCACTGCGTCGATCTCGCCGAGCCACATGCGCAGCGGCCGGATGTAGTGCGAGCCGGCATCGATGCAGATGCCGCCTCCGGTCAGCTGTTTGCTCATCCGCCAGGGCTGCTCCCCGCCGTAGAACGCTGCGAGGGGCGGAAAGAAGAAGTGCACGTGCGCCGTGATGACGTCGCCGATCTTGCCCGCCGTGATCAGATCACGCGCGATCACAATCTCGGGCCAGTACTGCGCGTTCTCCGCCACCATGAACACCGTCGGCGCGTTCCGGGCCGCGGTCAGGATGCGCTTGCCCGCGTCGAGCGTTGGCGCCATCGGCTTCTCGATGAGCACATGTTTCCCGGCGTCGAAGCATTGCACGGCGGCCGCTTCGTGGAGGTGATGCGGCAGCATGACATCGACGGCATCGAACGTATCGGATGCGAGCGCCGCTTCCAACGAGGTGAACACCGTAGCGCCGCTCTCCTTCGCCGCCGTTTCGGCGTGAGCGCGATCGATGTCGACGGCCGCGGTGATCTCAATCTCCGGCACCTGCTTGAGGCTCATGCGATGCCACTCGGAGATCGCGCCGCATCCCACCAATGCCAGCCTGAGCTTGCGTTGCATCCTCAGTCCTCTGCTTTGACCGGAAAGCGTTCGAAGTAGAAGGCGAAGCGTTGCCGGAGCGTAGCCGGGTCGATGCCGAAATCCGTCTTGAGGTCGTAGATGACCCGGCCATACTTTCCGCGCGGGTTCTCCGCCACGAAGGCATCCAGCGCCCGACGCGTCTCCGGCGTCATCTCGAGGTCCGCCCGTGCGTAGATGCGCTCGACCGTGCCCACGTCGTCGGCCATGAATTCGTGGAAGAGTACGTCGATGCTCTGCGACGCTGGGATGAGATCCCGATCGCGCACGCAGGCCCGTAGCAAGCGTTCGATGCGGTCGATCCAGTACGCAGCGATGGCTCCGAGGTCGACGCGCGTGCAGCGCACGCGGCTCGCATAGGCGTACATCGTCACCGTTGAGGCGATGACCGATACCGGATCGCGATGCGTGAAGGCGATGGTGGCGTCCGGGAACGTCTTGAGTAGCGGAACCAGCTGCTCCAAATGCTGCGGCGACTTCAGAATCCATCGATCTGGACCACGCTGCCACTGCAGCACCTGGAGCGCCTTCTTGAGGTAGCGGTAATGCGGCGTCTGGTCGTGGGCGAGATAGTAGTCGCGCCAACGTGGAACATAGCTGGTCCATTCCAAGTTGTAGTTCGAGAAGTCCGGCGCCTGCAGCTCGTTCTCTTCGTGAATGTGCTGCGGCGGCATGTCGTGCATGTTGCGCAGCAACGGCAGCAGTTGGCACGAGCGTTCGTAACCCTCGCGGCAGCGCCCGAAGCGCGGATCGAGGCCGTCACGTCCCGGTCCCTCACGCGCGGCGGGAACGGGCTCGAGGCTCTCCCAGTACGGCAGCGAGCGCAGACGTGTGTCGCTGGAGATCAGATTGAGAAGGTGCGTGGTCCCCGAGCGCGGCAGACCGACGATGATGATCGGCCGCTTGATCTCGACGTCGAGAAGCTCGGGGTGGCGCCGGACGAAATCTTCCAGGCGCAGGCGGTTCGCGGCGTAGCGCACACAATCGCCGAAGGCGCGGACGTGACCCACCGGCCCCATGTGCGGATCCTCTTCGAGGCTCTGGAGCTGCACGCGCAACCGCTCGCGAAAATCGTCGGGCCCGAAATCGGTGAGCCCGGTGCGCCGTACAGCTTCGGCCAACACCGCCTCCTCTGTGAGCCTCACGGGCACGCGGCTGGCGGCGTCGATGGCGGCCTTCTGCGCCGCAGAAAGCACGGGCGCCGCAAGGTCGGAGATGCGAATCTCAGCGGGACGATCGCCGGGCGGCGCGCTGGTGAGCCCGCGATCGAGCTGCGCAATCTGACTCTGCAGCCACTTGGTTTCCCAGAAATTCTCGCTGTGCTCCAGTAGGTGCCCGTGTGCCGCCCGGCTGGCATCGAGGGCGCCGCGATGCGTCGGCACCGCGGTGAGCACCACCTCGGCAAGGTGGATGGCCTCGAGCGGACGCGCCTGCTCGACCTTCCGTGCGGCGCGCGCCGCGATCGGGTCCGGCCCACCCGCCAACTCGACGACATCGGCGTCGATACTCCAATAAGGAACCGGATAGAGCTCGGTCGTCGAGTGCTGATGGAACCACCCGGCGTAGGTCTCCCAGATGGCACGCACCGACCACGACACCTTGCCGTAGCCTTGTCCGACATCGAGCTCCGGCGGCAGCACGATCTCGCGCATCAGCGTGTGCACGTCCTTGCCTGCGTTCATGCCGTTGACCACCGCTTCGTGTACGTACTCAACGGCGCCGCGCAGCCGCAGTAGCTCCGCGCGGATGACATCGCGGCCGCGCACGGGGCCATGATGACCGACGAGCAACGTCTCCGGTTCAAGGGCGCGCACACGGTCGAGCGAGTCGATGAACTTCAGCGCCTCGCGGTAGCGGTCGCCGCGAATGGTGACCAAGTTGGGGAAGTGGCCGAAAAGCGCGCTGAACAAGTTGCCCGTGAAGCAGATGCCGTACTGCGGCAGCCAAATCACCATGGAGTCCGTGGTCTCGCCGCCCGGCGTCGACAGCAGCTCGAAGCGCACGCCGCCGAGCTCGAAATCGTAGCGGTCCTCGAAGGTGATGGTCGGCTGCGGGTGCGACTGCACGGGAATCCCGCCACTGCCGTCGTGGAGTGGCTGCGCCTTGCGCGCAATTGCGTCGGCAAAGGCAAACCGGCTGCGCGACGTGCGGAAGGGTTGGATGCGGGCGTCGTCCGCCTGGTGCGCCTGGTTGTTGCGATGGGCAACGATCTCCGTGCCCGCTTCACGAAGCACATCGACGCCGCCCACGTGGTCAACGTGGCCTTGCGTGAGCAAGATGTAGCGAATCGGCCGTTGATCGATGGCGTCGTAGAGCCGCTTGTGCACCGGCGCTTCGAACCCCATGCCCGTATTGATGACGACGCGCCCCGCGGAGGTCACGACCAGGTACGAGTTGGAGAGGCCTTCCGACAAATAGATGAAGTCGTTGATCGGCGTCGCTGCAGTTTGATGCGCTGGACGGATGTCGAAGCCTCCGGGTCGCGACATGTAAAGGGACGGCATGCGGCATTCTCCACGCTCAAGCAGAAGAAAAGCAAGATGCGTGAGGTCGCGAGAAGACCCGAAGGCAACGCGCTATGAGCGGGATTCGAAAAGCTCGATCACGCTGCCGCCCTGCACCTCGGGAGTCGCGAGATATGCAAAGGCAAGGGTCGGCGTGAAGCGTTTGTAGAGCAGCGTCTCGTAGCCGGCATCCGTCAGCATCGCGAGCGTGGCGTCGACGTCGTCGACGCGGAAGCGAACGTGGTGCAGCCCTTCTCCGTGCCGGCGCAGGTGCTCGCTGTGCAGGGTTTCGCCCTCGACGACTTGGATGAGCTCGATCGGACCCGACTGGCTGGTCGCGATCTTGAGCCGGCAGTCGATCGAGGTGCCACGCGAGAGCAGCCCCTGCAAGGCATACTCGTTCACGTTGAAGGGGCCGAACAGCGCCGTGTAATGCGGCAACGCACGATCCAGGTCCTCGACGACATAAGCCACCTGGTCGATCGGTCCGAGGTTGAACGCGTGGTTCGGGCTTTCACTCATGGTGACTCCGCCAAGCAGACGCTGCCTGCGCCCAAGGCTACGGCGGTGGCGCTCGATGCAGCCAAGACACTCTCAACGTGAGCCGAAGGATTGGCGCTCAGGCGCGACGCCCTTTTCGCCGTCGCGTGGAGCGGCGAGTTGGGCGCTGTCCCGAAACTCCTGGAGCAGGAGCGCCGCGCAAGAGACCTTCTGTGCTCAGGTCTTCGTCGAGGTCTGGCCAGTGGATCCCGTACCCCGCAGCACACGGCTCCCAGTGCGCGCGTTGCTTCGGCGTGCCGGTGAGCAGCCTCGGGTACCACAGCAGCGGAACGGATATCGTCCGGCCGTCCATCAGGTCGACCGTCAGCGTGTTCTCCGAAACCCTCACACCTCGGACTCTCTCGTCAGCGCTTAGCGCCAGGATACCCATGCCATGCCTCCAGCAGCTTGTTGCGATTGTTCTCAATCAAGGTTCTGATCCTCCGCAGTTCGTGCGGCGGAAACCCCAAGTTCCGGGCCAACGCAAGAGGGTGCAGCCAGAACTTGGCCGATCGGTCATCGCGGTCAACGTGGACGTGTGGCGGCTCATTCGGCTCATGGCTGAAGAAATACACGCGGTAGGGGCCGCTCTTCAACACCGTTGGCACCGCGGCATCGTAGCACCCGCGCTGCGCCTCGCCCAACGGTGCGGCGATGAACCACCCAGCTCAAGCCGGGCGGATCGAGCGCCGGGTTGGACGCAACCTCACGCGGCATACCGGATGACTTCGAGCTCGGCTGCTCCAACGACGCTGGCAAGAATGTCGTTGACGTGGCCTAACACGACGTCCTCAAGGAGGTACTCGGTGCAGTTCCCGCACTGAAGCGCCGGCAGGCTCTTGAGAATGACGATCGTATGGTCGGTGGTCTTGAAGGGCAGATCGCTGACGATCCTGTTCATCCTGGCTCCACAGACTGTGCACTTCATTGAGGCGCTCTCCTCGTCTTCAGGTCGTCGTCCCACTCGGTCAACCAGCTCCCCGTATAGCACGCCGCAATCGAGCGTGGCATAGTGCAGCTATCACACGTGCATGCGATGACGATTGCCGAGCGCGCTCTCGATCTCATTCAAGACGGCTACACGGTCGGCCTCGGCTCCGGACGGGCGGCCACCGCTTTTGTTGAAGCCCTCGGCAAGCGCGTGCACGCCGGGTTGCGCGTGCGCGGCGTTCCGACGTCGCAAGCGACCGCAAATGTCGCAACGCGCTGTGGCATTCCCCTGATATCGCTCGATGAGGACACCAGCATCGACGTCACCGTCGACGGCGCCGATGAGGTCGATCCGCAGCTGAACCTCATCAAGGGCTACGGCGGCGCGCTGGTGCGCGAGAAGATCGTCGCCGCCGCCTCGCGACGGTTGGTCATCCTCGTCGGCGCGGAGAAACTGGTCCCGGTGCTCGGCACGCGCGGGATCCTGCCGGTCGAAGTCGTCCCGTTCGGCGCACCGTTGTGCCGGCGCCGCTTGCAGGGGATGGGGCATGCGGGCACGTTGCGCGCGATGGATGGTCGCGCCTTCGTCACCGACAACGGCAATCACATTCTCGATTGCCGCGTCGCCGCGATCGCCGATCCGGCAGCTCTCGATCGCGCCATCCTCTCCATTCCCGGCGTCGTCGGCACCGGGCTGTTCGTCGGCATGGCGCACACCGTGTTGATTCAAGACGGCGAGCGGATCGACGTCCGACAACGCGGCACGACCTGACCGGCGCGCACGATCACGAAAGGAGTGATGCAACGATGCAGCTCGGCATGATCGGACTCGGACGCATGGGCAGCAACCTGGTGCGCCGCCTGCTGCGCGGCGGCCACCAGTGCGTCGTGTTCGACAAAAGTCAGAGTAGCGTGCAGCGGCTGGCACGCGAGGGCGCGGTCGGCGCCGCCACGCTCGACGATTTCGTCGATCGAGCGCCCAACGGGTAACTGACTGCAATCCGGAGACCCGTTTCCGCCATGCCGACACCCGAGATTCGACAAGTCGAAGACGCAGAGCAGCTGAGCACAGCAGCGGCCGAGGAGTGTTCCCGCATCATGCGCGTCGCCATCGGCAGGCAGGGTCGCTGCACGTTCGTGCTCTCTGGAGGCTCGACGCCACGCCGCCTGTACGAGCTGCTGGCCGCGCCACCGCAGCGCGATCAGATCGATTGGACGAGGGTCGATCTCTTCTGGGGCGACGAACGTGCGGTGCCACCGGACCACAAGGACTCGAATTTCCGCATGGCGAACGAAGCGCTGCTGCAGCCGCTCTCCATCCCGGCGACGCGCATCCATCGGATGCCGGCCGAACGTGCGGACCGTGACCGCGCAGCGGCAGACTATCAGGCGGAAATCGCCCGCGTATTCGATGTGCCGGCGGACGGCGTGCCGCCGGCATTCGATCTCGTGCTGCTCGGGCTCGGCCCCGACGGCCACACCGCGTCGCTGTTTCCGCGCACCGCTGCCCTCAACGAAACGCGGCGCTGGGTGGTTTCGAATCACGTGCCGCAACTCGGCACCGACCGCCTGACGATGACGCGCGTGATTCTCAATCGCGCCGCGTGTATCATGTTCCTCGTCGCCGGTGCCGACAAGGCCGCCGCGTTGGCAGAGGTGCTCGAAGGACCCGCAGATGCGGAGCGCCTTCCTGCACAGCTCATCCGACCGGAAACCGGCAGGCTGGTGTGGCTGATCGACGGCGCCGCGGCGGCGCGGCTCAAGACGTCGACAGGAACGGTGGTGTCGTATGCACAGTGAACCGGTCAAACTGGCTCCGTCCATTCTTTCCGCCGACTTCGCACAGCTCGGCGCGCAGGTCGTCGCCGCCGAGCAGGCCGGCGCCGATCGTGTTCACGTCGACGTGATGGACGGCCACTTCGTTCCCAACATCACCATCGGCCCAGTGGTCGTGCGCAGCTTACGCCGCGTCACGCGGTTACCGCTCGAGTGCCATCTCATGATCGAGGAGCCCGACCGTTATCTCGACGCTTTCGCGGAAGCCGGCGCTGATGCCATTACCGTGCACGAAGAAGGCGCCGTGCATTTGCACCGCACGATTCAACGCATCAAGGCCCTCGGGAAGCGCGCCGGTGTCGCGATCAACCCGGCAACGCCCGCGGTCGTCTTGGACGAGATCATCGTCGATATCGACCTCGTATTGGTAATGACGGTCAACCCCGGCTTCGGCGGCCAGACCTTCATCGATAGCACGCTCCCGAAGATCCGCTGCGTGCGCCAGCTGATCGACCGTGCGCAACCCGCGTGCGAGCTCGAGGTAGACGGCGGCATCGACGCGGACACCGCGCCGTTGGTCGTGGAAGCCGGGGCGCGCGTGCTGGTTGCCGGCTCGGCGATCTTCGGCGCGCCGGACGGTATCGCGGCCGCGATGACCCGCCTGAGCGCCAGCGTCACCACGACACCAGGGTGATCGGATGATTCTCGCCGGTGACGTCGGCGGTACGAAGACCGCGCTCGGTCTCTACGAGCCGTCAGGCGGCGGCGTGCAGCCGCAGCGTGAAGCGAGCTTCGCGAGCCACGACTATGCATCGCTCACAGACGTCCTCACCGAGTTTTTGAAGCCGCACCAAGGGCGCCCGCTGCAGGCTGCGTGTTTCGGCGTGCCCGGCGCGGTCATCGATGGCCACGCGGCAACCACAAATCTCCCGTGGCTGGTGGAAGAGAAGGAGCTCGCCGCGTTCCTCAATACGCCACGCGTCAAGCTGCTCAATGACCTCGAGGCAACGGCCTACGGCACCCTCTTCTTGCAGAGCACTGAGGTCAGCGTGTTGAATACGGGCACGCCGCGGACGCGTGCGGCCAACGTTGCGGTGATCGCGGCGGGCACCGGCCTGGGCGAGGCGATCCTCTACGGTGACGGCACGCATCATCATCCGATCGCCTCCGAAGGCGGGCATGCCGACTTTGCGCCGCGCGGCGACGAGCAGATCGAGATGCTGCGCTATCTCCGCGACCGCTTCGCGGACGGGCACGTCAGCTACGAGCGCGTGCTCTCCGGCCCCGGGTTACACAACATCTACAACTTCCTGCGCGACACCCGCTTCGCCGCCGAGCCGCAGTGGCTGGCCGACGCGCTGGCCGGCGGTGACGCCAGCGCGACCATCGCCGCGCACGCGCTCGCCGCTGACGACGCGTTGTGCGTCGAGGCGTTGAATCTGTTCGCCGGCATCTACGGCGCCGAAGCGGGCAACCTGGCGCTCAAGTGTTTGGCGGTCGGCGGCGTGTTCGTCGCCGGCGGCATCGCGCCCAAGATTCTTCCCGTGTTGCACAGCGGTCGCTTCATGCGCAGCTTCACCGACAAAGGGCGCTTCGCCGAGCTCCTGCGCGGCATTCCTGTCAAAGTCGCGTTGAATCCTCGGACCGCGCTGCTGGGCGCCGCGCACTTCGCCTTGCGGTTGTAGGAAAAACTGGTGTGGCGCAGTGCGTGTGCCTGTGCTAACCGGGGACACGTCATGAGCGAACCGCCGGCAGATCGTCGGCTCGAGCAGCGGCTACGGGAGCTCACCGTCGTCAACGAGCTGATCCAGACGCTCACGTCCACGCTCGAGCTGCCCGAGATCCTGCATCTCGTCTTGGACCGGCTCAAGACACTCACGCAGGCCGAGGCGCTCTCGTTGCTGTTGTACGACAGTGAGCGCGACGAGCTGGTGTTCGCGGCTACGGAGACGTTGCGCGAGAATACGGTCGTCGGCCTGCGCGTCCCACCACAGCAGGGCGTCTCCAGCTGGGTGGCGCGCACCGGCCGCAGCGCGCTGGTCAACAACGTGGCGCACGATCCGCGCTTCTACGCCGGCATCGATCACGTCTCGCACTTCGCCACGCACAGCCTGTTGGCCGTCCCGCTCAAGCAGGACGAACGCGTGGTCGGCGTGATCGAGGTCGCCAACCGCTACGACGGCGTGACGTTCACCGAAGACGATCAGCGCACGCTCGACGGGCTCGCCGCCACGTTGAGTGCCGACATCGATCCGGACGCGCTGTCGCATGACACCGACGCCATGCGCCGGCTGCTAGCGTCCGTCGCCGCCGCCGTTCCCAGTCAGGCCGCCTCCCTGTTGCTCTACGACCCGCAGGGTCGCGAGCTGGTGTTCCGTGCCTCCCGCACGCTGCAGGCCGGCGTCATCGACGGCCTGCGCTTGCGCTGCGATCAGGGCATCGCCGGCTGGGTGGCGCGCCACCGTGAGCCGCTGTGCCTCGAAGATGCCACGAAAGACCCGCGCTACTTCCCGGGCATCGAAACGCACACGCACTTCACACCGCGCAGCATGCTGTGCGTCCCGATGCTGAGCAAGAACACGCTGCTCGGCGTCATCCAGGTGATCAACAAGGTCGACGGCTCGAGCTTCAACGACGAAGAGCTGCGGCTGGCGCAGACCTTCGCTCATCATGCGGCGATCGCCATCGAAAACGCTTCGCTGTACCGTCAGGCCCACCTCGCCTCGATCACCGACGATTTGACCGGCCTCGGCAACACGCGCCACTTCAATCGCATGCTGCCCGAGCTGATGCGGCGCGACGGGCCCGTGTCGCTGCTGATGCTCGATCTCGACAACTTCAAGACCGTCGTCGACAGCTACGGTCATCTGGTGGGCAGCCGGACGATCAGTTACTTGGGAAAGATCATCGGCCATCTCATTCGTCCGGGCGACGTGGCGGCGCGGTTCGGCGGCGATGAGTTCGTCGTGATCCTGCCGGACACCGACGCGGAGACGGCGCTGGGCATCGCCGAGACCATCCGCACCGCGATCGAAGCGTGCAGCTCGCTCGAGGGTAACGGCGTCGATCTTTCCACCATCACCGCCAGCGTGGGCGTCGCGACGTTCCCGGACCATGCCCGCGACGCCGACGGTCTCTTCAAGGCCGCCGACGCCGCGATGTACGCCGTCAAACGCGGCGGCAAGAATGCCGTGGGGCTCGCTGAATCGCCCGCCCGCGCGGGCCACTGAAGCTTCGTCAAGGAGGGCAGCATGCGCAAACATACGTGGCTCATCGCAGCGGCAGGCGCCGTCGTGTTGGCGGCACTCATGGCGTCGATCGGCGCGGCCGCCGACTTGCCGGCGGACGTCAAGACCGAGTTGGCCAACAGCAAGTACGCGTACATCGCGACGACGCGCAAGGACGGCAAGCTCGGCAAGCCCGCCGAGATCTGGTTCCTTTACCACAACGGTGCGGTCTACGTCGCCTCGCCGCCGACGACGTGGCGCGTGCGCCGCATCAAAGCCGGCCGCACGGCAGCAAAGATCTCCGTCGGCAAGCCCGACGGCCCGTCCTTCATGGCCGCCGGCGCCGTCGTCAACGAACCGGACGTCTATCCCATCCTGTTCGAAACCTACGCCAAGAAATATCCGGATGGCTGGAAGAGCTTCGAGGAGAAATTTCGCGGCGGCTTGAAGGACGGCAGCCGCGTGCTGATCAAGTTCACACCACAGGACGCCACGCACTGAACCCATCGCTCGCCTTGCGGTGAACTGGATCACACGGTGATGGATCGCGCCGGTGCTGTGGCCGCAAGCCGCGAGGAGATCCGGCGGCTGCGCGAACAACCGGTCAGTGAGGTGACGCCCAGCCGTCGCGACTTCGCACAGTACGTGGCGACGCAGAAAGACGACCTGGCGGTGATCGCCCGCATCTCCCGCAACGGTCCGGAGCAGACCCTCTCCGAGCTGCTCGATTTCGCCGCTGCCTGCGACGATGCCGAGGTGGCGGCGCTGGCGTTCAGCACCGCAACCGGCGGATTGACGATCGATGCGATGGTAGGGATCGCCGCGGCAACCACGGCACCGATCCTGCGTGATGATCTGACGCTGGATCCGCGCCAACTCTACTACGCGCGGCTGCACGGCGCCGACGCCGCGCTCTTCCCGGCCGCCGACCTCGATGCCGCCGCGCTGCACGTATTGGCGTCGGTTGCCGGCTCGTTGCACATGGCATCGATCATCGAGGTCATGCGTGCCGCCGACATCGAACGTGCGGTGCAGGTGCCGCACGCGATCCTCGGCTTGCGTTGCACGGCGGCCGACGGAAGCCTCGACGTGGAAAGCACCAGGCAACTCGCCCGTCAGCTGCCGCCGCAGCGCACCATCATCGCGCTTGCGGAAGTGAGGGCTGCCGCCGAATGCACCGCGTTGCGTGGCGTGTGCGACGCGGTCATTGCAGGTGCAGTGCTGCGGACGGCCCCGGACGTCGGCGCGCGCTTGCTGCAGCTGCTCAACCGCTGATCGCCCCGACGCTGCGGAGCCACTCGAGCGCAAACGGCCACGGGCCGTAGCCGCCGGCGACGTTGATGTGTCCGGCCCCGGGAATGATCCTGCACGCCACGCCGAGCGTCTGCGCAATTTCCCTGAATTCTTCGGCGCTGGTGAACTCGTCATTGTCGCTGCCGACCAGCAGCGTACGCGCCGCGAGTGGCGCCCACGCTTCGCGGCGCCGCGGCGGCGGAAGGAAACTGTCGATCGGCTCAAACAGCAGGAAGGGCGATGGCGGTGCCACGAGCAGCGCGGCCGTCGCCGTGCCGCAACCGTGTTCGGTAAGCAGATGATCGACCGCCCAGCATCCGAGCGAGTGGCAGACGAACGTGACCGGCGTGCCCGCCGCGCCAACGACCTCCGCCAGCGCCGCTACCCACGCGTCCTTCTGCGGCGCCGTCGGCGCGGGCAACTCGGGCAGGATCACCGGCAGGCCACGGTGCTGTAGCTCCGCCTCCAGCCAGCGCTGCCAATGACCGGGACCGGAGCCGTCGTAGCCGTACACGATGACCACCATCGGCGGACGTGAAGCAAAGTTCGCGGCACGAGGCAAGCCGCGCTTACCTGTGCATCGCCAGAGCTCCGGCAGGTTCGCGGCGCCGGCGGAGGTTGTGGTCTGGGGCCTGCATCTCTAAATTGACGGTCGCGCATCCCCAACACGGCGCTCGGAAGACCGACAAGTGAAACTGTTCAACCTCCCCATTCGCTCGCTGCGCGCGAAGCTGCTGCTGTTCTCGCTGTCGCTGGTCGTCGTTCCGGGCACGGTGCTCGCCGTCATCGCCTTCGCGGGTGCCCATCGAGCATTGGAGAGCGCCGTTGGCCGGCAATTGGCCGAAATCGCGGACGACGCGGCTGACGCGGTGGCGGTCACGCTGACCGAGGAAAGCAACAACATCCGGACGTGGGCGCGTCAGGATCTCATGCGCGAGGTGGTCACCGGCGATCACGACAAGCGCATCGCGCGCTTCCTCGCGTCCTTGCAAAACGACGACGCCCGCTATCTGGATCTTTTGTGCGCCGACGCCGGCGGGCGCATCGTTGTGGCGAGCAACCCGGCGTCGATCGGGACGGCACAGGGCCAAAACGAGTGGTTTCGCGGTGCACTGCAGGGCAAAGAGATGCTGCGCGGGCCGGCCGTGTCGCCCGAGTATGGTCGTCCGGCGCTCGAGATCGCGGCGCCGATCTACGACCCCGATCGCCCCGGTGCGATCATCGGCGCGCTGCTGGGTTTGTACGATTGGGAACGCTCGCCGAAGCTGACCGAACGGCTGCGGCAAAACCTGGCCGGGCTCGGTATGACCGTCGACCTGCTGATTCTCGACGCCCACGGCGTGGTGATCGCCGCCCCGCAGGAGGGGCACTTCACCGAGCTCGCGGGACAAAATCTGCGGGCGGCGGGGTGGAAGGCGGCGGCACGGCGCGGACAAGCGCCGCGCCGCGGCTACGTCGTCGAGCCCAACGCCGCGGCGCTCGTGGGCTTTGCGCGCCTCAAGGGGAAGCAGCTGCCGCGCTGGTCGGCGCTGGCCATGCAGCCGCTGGGCGAAGCCCTCGCGCCGGTGTATCGCATGCAGCAGCGGCTGGCGCTGCTGCTGGCCGCCGTGTTGCTTGGCGGCCTCGGTGTCGCCACGTTGCTCGCCGATCGCATGAGCCGGCCGTTACGCGAGCTGACGCGGGCGACGGAGGAGATCGCCCGCGTCGGACAACCCCGCCAGCCGGTGGCGGTGCGCTCGCAGGACGAGATCGGCCAGCTGGCGCTGGCGTTCAACACCATGATCCACGAGCTGCAGCGCGCCGAGGAAGACCTTATGGTGGCGGCGAAGTTCGCCTTCGTCGGCGAGGTCGCCGCCGGCGTGGCGCACGAGGTGCGGACGCCGCTCGGGATCATGCGCAGCTCGGCGCAGCTCCTCGGCCGTTCGCTGCCGCCCGGCGATGCCCAGGCCGCGGAGCTGATCGAGACGATCGTCGACGAAGTCGATCGCCTCGACCGTGTCGTCGCCGGCCTGCTGCAGCTGGCGCGTCCGCATGAACCGTTGATGGAGGCCACGCCGCTGGCGCCGGTGTTGCAGCGGGCGCTCGAATTCGCCGAAGCCCAAGCGCGGGAGAAAGCAATCGTCATCGAGCAGAGCTGGGCACCGGGCGTGCGCCCCGCTAATTGCGATCCGGAGCAGATCTACCAGGTGGCGCTCAACCTCATCGTCAACGCGTTGCAGATTCTGCCGCGCGGCGGACGCATCAGCGTGCGCACGTTGCCGGCGCGCAACGGCCGCGTCGCATTCGAGGTCAGCGACAACGGCCCCGGCATTCCGGCGGACGTTCGCGAGCGCATCTTCGCCCCGTTCTTCACCATGCGCGAGGGCGGCACCGGCCTCGGATTGGCGCTGGTGCAGCGCGTGGTGCAGACCCACAAGGGCACAGTCACGGTCGACAGCAGCGTGGGTCGTGGAACGACCTTTCGCGTCGAGCTGCCGGCCGCGGGAGTGAGTGCATGACCAAAGTGTTGATCGTCGACGACGAGCGCAAGATGCGCCGCGTGCTGCAAATCCTGCTGGAGCAAATGGGGCTGGAGTCGGTCGCCGCGGAGAGTGGTGAAGCGGCGCTGGAGCAGCTGCGCGCCGAGAAGGTGGATCTGGTGCTCACCGACCTGAAGATGCCGGGCATGAACGGCGTCGAGCTGCTCGGCCACGTCCGCGCGCTCGATCCGGACGTGCCGGTGATCGTGCTCACCGCCCATGGCACGGTGCAGACCGCCGTCGAGGCGATGAAGCACGGCGCATTCGACTATGTGCTCAAGCCGTTTGACGTCGAAGCCATCGAGCTGGTGATTCGCAAAGCGCTGGAGATGCGCCAGTACCGCACCGAGAACCGCTTCCTGCGCGAGCAGGAGGCGGCGGCGCCGGCGTTTGAGAATCTCATCGGCGTCTCTCCGGCGATGCAGGTCATCTACGATCTCATCCGGCAGGTGGCGCCGACACGCAGCGCCGTGCTGATCACCGGCGAGACCGGCACCGGCAAGGAGTTGGTGGCGCGCGCCATCCACAACCTCAGCACGCGGCGCGACAAGCTCTTCGTGCCGCTCAACTGCGCCGCCATCCCCGCCGACCTCCTCGAAAGCGAGCTGTTCGGCCATACCCGCGGCGCCTTCACCGGGGCGCAGATGGACCGCACCGGCAAGTTCGAGGTGGCCAACGACGGGACGCTGTTCCTGGACGAGATCGGCGACATGGCCTACCCGCTGCAGGCGAAGCTGCTGCGGGTCCTGCAGGAGGGCGTCATCGAGCGCATCGGCAGCAACAAGCGGATCGCGGTGGACGTGCGGGTGGTGTCGTCCACCAACCGTGATCTGTCCGCCGCGATGCGCGAGGGCCGGTTCCGTCAAGACCTGTACTATCGTCTCAACGTGTTTCACATGCACCTGCCGCCGCTGCGCGAGCGGCGCGAAGACGTGCGTGCGCTCGCGACGTTCTTCCTCGATCGTTTCGGCACGGAGCTGGGCAAGGGTCCGCTGACGCTGGCGGCGGACGCCGGTCAGCTGCTGGAAGAATACGCGTGGCCGGGCAACGTGCGCGAGCTGCAGAACCTGATGGAGCGCGCCGCCGTGTTGTGCGGCGGCGCGCAGATCGACGCCAGCTTCGTGCGCCTGCTGCTGCCGCAGCTGCGCCCGGCGGACACGGCTCAGCCCGTCGAAGAGACGTTGGAGCTCGAGCCGGCGATCGAGGAAGTTGAGCGCAAGCTGATCCTCCGCGCGCTTGGCGCCGCGGGCAACAACAAGGCGCAAGCGGCGCGCCTGCTCGGCATCAGTGAGCGTACGCTCTGGTACAAGCTGAAGCGCTACGGGCTGTAGCGCGCCGCAAACGGCCCACACTCACGACCCCTGAACCTTCTGGCGAACCCACTCCTCAATCAGTTCTGCAGAGGGGATGCCCCTCGATTCCGCGAGCCGCCTCACGGCAGCCGCCTCACTCGGTTTCAGGTGAAGCTCCACCACAGCTCCGCCTCGCGGTTCGAAAACCGGCTCCGCTACCTCCTCCAGTTCGTCTTCAAAGTCCGTCACGTCATGCGTGTCCCAGAAATCAGCTAGCTCCCGAATCGAATCGGTTTGTGGAATCTTTTGCCGTTTCATCGATCTCTCCATTGTTTGAAGCGCCGCTGCTCCTTGTCTGTCATCGGCCGTGCGGTCACCGGATACCCTCTCCCGTCTGGAAAGCCGATCACCACGCTGAACAGGTATCGTCCCGCTGGTGTCTGACCGAGGACCTGGTAGACCGGATTCTTGCCACCCGATCGAGCACGAAGAACCAAGGGCTTTCCAAAGCAGACCTCCTCGACCTCGGCCGGAGTTACCCCATGCTGGGCAATATGCTCAACGCGGTCATCGGGCCATACGAGCTCACGGATCTTCATTGCGAATAGCTACGCTACCACACGGCCCTCGACAAGACACACGTGCCTTGGCAACAACGATGGGCAGGCTGAAGCCGCCTGTTCGCGCGCCGCCGTGTTGTGCGGCGGCGCGCAGATCGACACCAGCTTCGTGCGCCTGCTGCTCCCGCAGCTGCGCCCGGCGGACGTGGTTCAGCCCGTCGAAGAGACGTTGGAGCTCAAGCCGGCGATCGAGGAAGTCGAGCGCAAGCTGATCCTCCGCGCGCTGGGCGCCGCGGGCAACAACAAGGCGCAAGCTGCGCGGCTGCTCGGCATTAGCGAGCGCACGCTGTGGTACAAGCTGAAACGTCCGGGCTGTAGCGCGCCGTGCAACAGGAGCGTCCGCTGAGCAGCGCCAAGAGCAGGCGGTCCGCGCATTCTTTGATTGCGCCTTAGCGAGCGCGAGAGACGCACCGTCACGGGTGCTCTCGGACCGATTGGGGTGCGGTTGGATGCTCGAGCAGCACTGACCGGACCTTATCCAAGCCTATGCGAGAGGCCGTTCCAGCGCTCATCGGAGAACCCAGCATGTTCATCCTCGGCAAGTGGTTCCCCATTTTCACCAGACAGACGGTCGTCGATTTCCGGCGCCGCGCGCTCAAAATGTTCCTTGGATTTGCGCTGCGCCACAGCATAGAGTAATCTGAGTGTTTGTCTTCCCGCGTGGAGTTCTGTTGTGGGTCGTCCTGTCCGTAGCAGCTGGGGCGCCACGGCCGGTGCTAGCGAACCCGTTGCCGTTTGCCCGCGCGCAGCCGACGGCCCGCCCTGTAAGCCCTGGGGAATTGGTGGTTCGGCTGCGGCCGGTGGCTCCAACCTCAGGCGTGGTCGCGCGGAACGTCGTGGCGCCCGGCCTCGTGCTCGATATGTTGCGGGCACGCTACAACCTCGGGGTCGCAGAGCCGGTATTCCCTAACGCTCGAGGTATCGCGCAACGTCAACCCCAGGTGGCCACAGCGAATGCCGCGGAACCGCTGCCCGATTTGACGCGCGTCTATCTGATTCACGTCGACGCGGGCACGGATGTGCGTGCGCTCAGCGCCGCTCTGCAGCGCGAGCCCGGCGTCGAATGGGCCGAGCCGAACTATCTCTACCACGCCGACGTGCTGTCGAGCGCCCCGAATCCAGCGCTCGGTGCGGCGATCCGCGCCGCCGACAGTAGCCCCGCCATGCCGAACGATCCGTTTTTCTCCTCATCCAGCAGTTGGGGGCAGCCGTTCCCGGATCTGTGGGGACTGTTTGCCATCGACGCGCCGGACGCCTGGCTGCTGTCCGAGGGGCGCGGCACGGTGGTGGCTGTCGTCGATTCCGGTATCGACATAGACCATGAAGATCTCGCAGCGAATGTGTGGCACAACGCCGGGGAAATCCCCGGTAACGGCATCGACGACGATGGCAACGGCTTCGTCGACGATGTGAACGGGTGGGATTTTACCCATTGCGCAGAAGATGATGGTCAAGGGAACTGCCTCCAGACGAAAAACCCCGGGCCGGATGTATCTGATCAGTTTGGCCACGGGACGCACGTCGCCGGGACGATCGCCGCAGTCGGCAATAATGGCATCGGTATCATCGGCATCGCTCCGGAGTCGCAGGTGATGGCGGTAAAAGCCCTGGACGGAGCGGGCTTCGGGAGCGCAGCGGACCTGGCGGCCGCGCTGGTGTATGCCGCCGATAACGGTGCGCAGGTCGTCAACGCAAGCTGGGGCGGTGCACCGAGCGCAGCCATCCAGCTCGCTGTGGCGTACGTGCTTGCCCGCGGTGTGGTCATAGTGGCCGCCGCCGGCAACGAGGCGGTACCGATCGAGAGCGGGGTTTCGCCGGCTGACATTCCTGGCGTGATTGCGGTCGGCGCCCTAACGCATACCAACGACAACGCCTTCTTCTCCAACTTCGGTGGTCCGCTCTCGCTGGTGGCGCCGGGCGGCGGCGACACGGAGCCGGCATCGGCGTTCGACCCGGCCTATTCGGTCCTATCACTCCTGTCGCGGGGTTCGGCGTTCGGCCAGGTCTGCGACACCGAATTGAATTGCCGAGACGCGGACACCTGTAATGACTTCGTCAAGGTGTGTGCCGTGGCGCCGAACGTGGTGGGGGATGACTACGTTCGCGAAGCCGGCACGAGCATGGCAGCGCCGCACGTAAGCGGTGTGGCCGCGTTGGTCCGCAGCCGCCATCCGGAGTTCACACCGCAGCAGGTGCAGCAAGTCCTGCTCAACACAGCGGATGATCTTGGTGCCGCCGGCTGGGATCCGACCTTTGGCTACGGCCGCGTCAACGCCGCGCGCGCCGCCGCAATTGAGGCGATTCCAGTGGCGGAGATCACCACACCGGGCAATCGCACGAAGGTGTGGGACTGGCAATTCCCCTTTGCGGTGCAAGGCAATGCCTTTAGCCCCGGGGGAGCATTACAAGACTGGCGGCTCATGCTACACCCGCAGGGCAGCGAGCAGCCCGTGGAGGTCGGCCGGGGGAACACGGCGGTGATAGCCGGCACGCTGACAACGTTGGATTTGGCACACGTAGAAGCGGGCGCTTCCTACGTGCTGGAACTCACCGTCGAGGACACCGCCGGCCATACGGCGACCGACACCAAGACGTTCTTGCGGCCCAACCCGCTCTTTGCGCTCATTCCCCTGCCGGATCCGAAGAACGCGGGCGGGCAGGACCCGAGCTTGAGCGGCGACGGTACGCGCGTGGCGCTGCAACGAAACGAAGGTGCTGGAACTGCAGTCTGGCTGTACGATGTGCGTAGCCGGCAGCTCCAAGAAGTCAACGCGGGTCTGGGCGACGCGAGCGGCTGGTTGACGCCCGATGGCCGGTTCTTGACGTACAACGGATTCCTCCCCGACGGCAAGAACTGCGATCCGCGTGGCACGACGGTTATTCCCAGTGCCATTCTGTACGACATCGATGTCGGCTCCTACAAATGCATGCGGTTCCCCATCGCGCCCGGCCCAATGGATGCACACGGGACGCGAATGGCCTTCACGTCGCTTTACGCCCTCGATCCAACCGTCGTCGATACAAACGACATCCAAGAGGCGTTTCTCTACGATGTCGCGACCCAGAGCATCCGCCAGATCACACAAGGTCCAAAGGGACCGGTGAGCGACTCGGCAACTGGGGTTGCGAATCTCAGCATGAGCCGGGATGGGACTCGTGTCGCTTTTGATGCGGACGTCGATCTGGACCCGACCGCCTCCACGGGCGGCAACCGGAACGCGTTCATTTACGACGACACCATGCAGACGGTGCGGCAACTGACCGGACGTACCGGCGCCCCACCGGACGGAATGTGCCCCTCACTCAGCGGCGATGGCCGGACCATTGCCATCCTGTCGCCATCTGAGGGCCTGCTGGTCATGGACCTCCAGTCGGGCAGTAGCCGGACAGTGATCGATGCCAACACCGGACCCGGATGTCCGCAGCTATCCGCCGACGGCACACAGCTCGGCTTCGCTGCGGTCCTAGATGCCGATCCAACCGTCGAAAACGAAGATCTGACACCCGAGGCGTTTTTGGTGGACCTGACGATCGGAACGATTCACCAGGTGACCGATACCCATCTTCTGTCCACATGCCCCCAGACTTCGTCGCCGTTCCACTGCACCGCCGTCGTCGCTGCCGTTGATGCAGCTGCGGACACCCTGCTCATCGAAGACGAAGGCCTGGTGCTGAACGGCTTGCCGCTGGCGATTTCACCACTCTGGCTTCGGGCGGTCCCGCGGCGACCCAATCTGCCGCCGCGTGTCCAGGCGCCGCTATCGATTGTCGCCGTTCCCGGCACAACGATTCACACGGCACTGACCGCGGTCGATCCAGACGGCTTCCCACTCACCTACTTCATGCAACTCGTCCCGGAGCCGACCGTGCCGCAGTATACCTTTGTACCCGTGATGACCGATCACGGCGACGGTACCGCCGACCTAGCGTTGACGGCCGGCACCGCCGACATCGGCATCCATACTCTACGCATTGCCGTCTTCAACGAGGCCGGCGGCGTGACCGAGCAAGACATTGACATCGTAGTTGAGGCCGTGCCGGCGACTGCGACCGTTACAGCGTCGGCGTCACAAACGCCGCGCGCGCCCCCGCCTTCGACGCGCACCCCGGCGGGAACGGCCACCGGCCCGCCGAGCCCCACGCAAACCTTCGCCCCGTCGGCAACGCCGACAGCCAGCGCAACGGCCGCGCCGACGAGGACATCCACGCGGATGGCCACCCTCGTCGATCCCCCAGGCAGTGGGTGTGCGATCGGCGCCCGCGCGCCCCGCGCCAACGGCGCTGTCTTCGTCCTGATGGGATTGCTGCTGGCAGGTTGCCGCCGCATCTGGAGGTCTGGGTAAATGCTGAGCGCCGCGAAGGTGCGGTGGGCCATCGTGACGGGAGTGCTTGCGTGGGGGTCGACTCGCGCCGACGCCACCTCGATGACGGTGACCAGCACGGCTGACGGCATCGCCCCTGCGGTGTGTACGCTCCGAGCGGCTATGATGGCAGCCAACCTGCAGACTGCCATCGGCGGCTGCCTGGCCGGCAGCGGCGACGATACGATCACGCTCGCGTCGGGCGCGACGTACACCCTTACGCAGGTGGGAGACAATACGGGCGGCCCGAATGGCCTGCCCTCCGCCATCGGAAGGTTGACCCTCAATGGCAACGGTGCCACGCTGGCGCGCAGCGACGCCCCCGGCACGCCGAGCTTCCGGCTGTTGCACGTGGCGGCGACCGGGGCGTTGGTCGTGCACGATCTGACAGTGAGCAACGGCACTACGCCGGGTCTCATGAACGGCGGGGGAATATTCAACACGGGCAGCCTGATGCTGATCAATACCACGCTCACACAGAATCTGACAGGCGGCGGAGGCGGCGGAGCGATTTGGAATGATGTAAACGGAACGCTCGAGCTGGTCAATTGCGCGGTCAGCGACAATCGGACGGGAGACGGTGTGTTGCAGCCGAATGGCTATTACAGCGGGGGCGGGTCAGGCGGTGGTATCTTCAACCTTGGGACACTCACCGTATTGGCGAGCACAGTGAGCAACAACACGACCGGCGGCAGCAATGTTGGCGGCGGCGATGGTGGAGGTGTCTACAATGGGGGGGTAGCTACATTCAGCAATAGCACAGTCAGGCAAAATGCGACCGGTACGGGTCCGGACGGTGGACAGTTGGTAGGTGCGGGCGGGCAGGGAGGCGGCATCGCCAATGCCACGCTAGGTACGGTTGCTGTGATCGGCAGCAGCATCAGTGATAACCGCACTGGCCCGGGCGGCACAGACGGGTCATCCGGCGGCTACGGTGGGGGCATCAACAATGACGGTACGCTGGTGGTGATCGACACAACTATGGATCACAACACCACGGGCGACGGGGCTGTGGGGACTGATGCCGGCGGCACGGGCGGGAAAGGTGGCGGGATTGCGAACACCAGCAGCGTGACGCTGATCCGAAGTACGATCAGCGGCAACGCGACGGGCAACGGCGGCCTCGGAAACCCGGCTATGGGGAGTAACAGCGCAGGGCCCGGCGGCGGCATTTTCAATGATGTTCTTGGAACGGTCGCCATCGTCAACAGCACGATCAGCGGCAATCAAACCGGCAGCGGGGGGTGCTGCGGCGGCTTCGATGGCGGTGGGGGCATTGCCAACTCGGGCGTAGTGACGGTAGCCAGCAGCACGATCAGCGGCAACTCAGCCAGTGTCGACCGCGGCGGCGGCATCATCAACTTCAGCAGCGGCACCGTTACGGTCAATAACAGTATTGTGGCCGCCAATACCGCGGCCAACGGCCCGGATTGTTGCGGGATGCTGACGTCGCAGGGATACAATCTGATCGAGGCCGGTGGTGATTGTGCGCTTGCCGGCGATCTGACGGGGAACGTCACCGGTCAAGACCCCGGGCTCGGCCCGCTGCGAGACAACGGAGGCCCCACACAAACGCAGGCGCTATTGCCCGGCAGCCCGGCGATCGACGCCGGTAATCCAGCCGGCTGCACCGACGCCGACGGCTCCGTTCTCACGACCGATCAACGGCGCGCACCACGGAGCCGCGCCGGCGACAGCCGCTGCGACATCGGGGCCTATGAATTCGCTGCGGCGGTGCCAATCGCCTGCGCAGGCGATTGTAACGGCGACGGAGTGGTGACCATCGATGAAATCCTCACCAGCGTGAGCATCGCGCTGGGGAGCTTCCCCGCGGCGGCCTGCCCGTCACTGAATAGTGATGAGAGTGCGGCAGTCACGATCGATGAGATCCTACTGGCGGTGGGATACGCGCTCAACGGCTGCCCCTGAGACCTGTGCCTCGAGGTTCAGTCCCGCGACTGCTCCGGCGGGCGCTATTCTGAGCGTGCCGCAATCGCGAAGCATTCCCCGAAACGTGCGGCGCGCGATTGTCTGTGGCATCGTCGGCGTGGCCTTCATGGTTTACGCGGTCGACGTCAGGACTCACTCACCATCGCTCGCCGGCGGCCGCCGATGCACGCCGAGCGCGGCGTCCTTGAACTCCGCCGGAATGCGCTGCGGCCGGCCCGCTTCGTTCAGCACGGCGTGCACCGTTGTGCCGCGCGCCACGACATCGCCATCCGAGCCGGCGATCTCGTAGCCGATCTCGAGACGCGCGCGGCCGACGGCGGTGACGGCGGCGCGGATGCCGAGCAGATCATCGTAACGGGCCGGCCTGAGATACCGGCACGTCGTCTCGATCACCGCTAGGTAGAGACCGCGCGCGATGTACTCCGGAAACGGGTGGCCGATGGTGCGGAACAATTCGGCGCGGCCGATCTCGAACAGCCGGAAGTACGTCCCGTAATACATGATCCGCATGGGATCGCAGTCCGCAAAGATGACCCGGTAGCGCGCGACGTCGATCAATCCCGACTCTGTCATCGTTCCGCTACCACCTACGCGGCACGCCGGCAGCACGCAAGGGCCGCCTGTACGGTTGAACAGAGAATTGCCGCCCGGCGCGTCATCAAGTCGCCGCCATTCGGCGCATCGGCCTGCCACGGGCTGACTAATCTAATGGTACACCGGTTGCTGCGCTCCCCCGTATGATTCGTGAAGCCGAAGCGGCCAGCCGAAAACAGACCTTCCTGATTTGCCGATACGTATTGATTTTCGCGACCGGCGCGTTGGCCTTTGTGGAAATTGCCAAGGAGGTGTCGCCGCTTCCGGTGAGCGCACTGGTGCTGACGGCGCTGGCATCCAACATGGTTTTGGGGCAGGCCGCGCCGTTCAGCTTCTTCGATGCCTGGCTGCAGGCGCCCGTGCTGGTGGCGGACACCGCTATGATCTCAATCGCCTTGCTGCTAACGCGCGCGACGCAGGAATCTTTTTTCTTCTTTTTCTTCGTGCTCATCATGGCCGCGAAGCTGGAAAACCTGACGATGCTCGCCATCGGCGCTGGGTTGATCGGCTTTGCGAGCTTCCTGCTTTCGGATCCCAGCGCGGGTTGGGCCTCGCCGACGTTGATGCGCGTGCCGTTCTTGTTTGCCGCCGGCATCTTCTTCGGCTACGTCGTCCTCCCCGAGCGCACCGGCCAGATGTCCGGTTTCAACCGGCCGTCGCCGCTCGCGCCGAAACCGCCCGCCAAGGGTCCGCGTATCAAGAACACGCCCGCGCCACAGCAAATGGCGTAAGCGCCGCTACCAGCCTCTGAGATCGACGGCCCACGTGTCGAGCACACGCTCGCCCGACACCAAATGCATGCGCTCGTGGTACGCGACGGTGGGATCGATGTGCGCCGGCCACACGCGGATACGGTCGCCGACACGGACCGCCTCGTTGGGCGTGAACGTGACGTGCTCGTCGGAGCAGAACAACACCTGCGCACCGTCGATGGTCGGGTTCCCGTGATCCATGCCCACCGCCTTGAGGCCGCAGTCGGCGACCGCGAATTCCGGCGACACCGAAATCACCGTGGCCAGCACGCTGAGCGCTGGACGAAAGGGCAGATCGAGGCGCGCGTACACCGTATCCATCAGGGCATACGAACCGGCTTGAATCTCGTTCGCCCAGACGTTGCAGTCGTAGGTCCCCGTGCCTCCTGCCGAGACCAGCTCGCCGCCGACGTGGGTGTGCGCCGCAAGCAGGAGCAGCATGGCTTCCTCGGTCAGGCGTTCACGCGCCACTCGATCTTCCAGACCGACGGCGTGACCTTCGTACCCCATGACGCCGCGCACCACGAGCTTCTTCATGCGCGCGAGGTCGGCCAGTCGGCCCGCATCGCCGGCCGCGCAGCCGCAGCGCGGCAACCCGACGTTCACATCGATCACCACCTCGCGTACGCCACCGGCAGCCGCAGCCGCGATCGTGGCCTCCGAATCGACCGCCACGGTCACGCGCGCCGCCAGCGTGCCGAGGCGGCGCGCATCGACGATCTCGTTGGCCAGCAGCAGATCATCGCCGAGGCCGGCCGCGGCCATGCCTTCGATCTCGCGGACGGTGGCGCAGGTGAAGGCGCGATGCCCCAGCGCCGCTTGACGGCGGGCGAGCGCCGTACACTTGTGCGCCTTCACGTGCGGGCGCAGGCGCCGCCCCGGCAGCGCCGCGGCCATCGTGCGCAGGTTGTGCTCCAGCGCGTCCGCGTCGACGAGGAGCGCCGGCGTCTGTAAGTCCTGCGTGGAGGCCGTGGCCATGGCGCTGCACACGCTCTACGTGAGCGCCGCCGCAAACGCAAAGGCCGGCGCGGTGGATTTCGTTTGAAAACCGGATCAGGCGTTGATAGGTACGAGAGGCGACTCAAACTCGTGACCGCATCGCATCCTTCAATTTGCAGAGAGATACATCGTGTCCGGCGTGCGTGACATTGCCGTGATCGGCAGCGGTGCTGCCGGCCTGATGGCGGCGATCAGCGCCTCCCAGGCCAAGGACTGCGTCTTGATCACCGACGGCCCCGTGGGCCGCTCCAACTCGATGATGGCGCAAGGTGGGTTGCAGCTGCCGTTCCCGACCGAGGAATCGCAACAGAAGTTCCTCGACGACATCATCCGCTCGGCACGGACGGAGCTGGATACCGCCTTGGTCAGGAGCTTCGTCGCGCACGTCGCACGCACGGTCGAGTGCTTGGAAAGCTGGGGGCTCGAATTGGATCGTGATCCGCACGGAACCTTGGTCCGCCGCACCGCGGGCGGCCTGAGCGAGCCGCGCATCGTCTCCGTGCGCGATCAGATCGGCCCAGCCATCATCAAGGTCTTGCGCGCGCGCCTGCAACAATGCGACGTGGAGATCATGCCGCACACGTGCGTCGCGGACGTGCAGCCGAAGGGGCGATCGTTTCTCCTGGCGCTGCAGAGCGAGAGCGGCGAGCGCGCCGAGCTCTGTGCGCGCGCGGTCGTGTGCTGCAGCGGCGGCATCACCTATCGCGAAGCGCAGCACCGCGGTCAACGCACCACGAATCCTGCCAACGACAACCACCTGCTCTTCGACGTGTTGTGTCACTTGGGGCTCACCCAGGTACATCGCGACTACTTTCAGTACCAGCCGTTCGGCATCGTCACGCCCGCGCCCACTGCGGTGGGGAAATGCGTGCCGGAGAGCATCGTCAATTTCGACGTGCGCATCCTCGACCGTTTTGGAGCGCCGATCGGCGAGATCCGCCAGGATCGGTATGCCCTGACCCGGCTGATGTTCGATCTCGCCGATGCAGGCAAGGGCGTGCGCGTCGAGGACGGCAGCGTCGGTTTCTGGCTCACGCTCGGTGATCTCGACCCGGCGGTGCTCGCCGCCACCTTCCCGAAGGTGCATCAATACCTCGAGCGCCACAACCTGATCGGTCAAAACATCCTCGTCTTTCCGTTCCTGCACTACTACCTTGGCGGTCTGAAGATCACGCCGCAGTGTGCGTCGGACGTTCCGGGGCTTTTTCTCGCCGGCGAGCTGACCGGCGGCTTGCACGGGCGGAACCGCCTGATGGGCAATGGGATTACTGATTCGCTGGTACATGGCCGCATCGCCGGGCAGTCGGCGTGCGCGTACGTGGCGGGCTGACATGGCAGCGGATTCCGAACCGCAGCACCAGCTCGGTGTGGGGGCGCGACTCGCAGAGCCGCCGTCACCGGTGCTCGTCCGCTCGGCATTCCAAAGCGAGCTGCAGCACGCGGCGTTTCTCTACGAAGGGCTGAGCTACGCCGACGTGGCGCACGCGCTCATGCTGATCGAGGCCGGCATCATCCCGGCGGATGCGGGGACGGTGCTGCTCAACGCGTTGGTCGACCTGCACGAGGCCGGACTGGACGCGCTGCCGCTCGACGCGAAATGGGGCGACCTGTACGACAACCGCGACGCGGAGCTGCAGCGCCGGCTCGGCCGGGTCGCCGGCTGGCTGCACGCCGGACGGGCACGCCGCGAAGCCCTCACCCTCGGCTGGCTGATGCATCTGCGCCACGCCACGCGGGCGCTGGTGCACGCCACCGCCGACCTACTGCAGACGATCACCGATGTGGCGGAGCGTCACGTCGCAAGCCTGATGCCCGACTTCACCTATCTGCAGCACGCGCATCCGACCACGTTGGGACATTTCCTGCTCGGCTTCGCGTACCCGGCGCTGCGCGACGCCGAGCGGCTGCAGCACGAGCTGCGCTATGTGAACTGCAGCCCGGCCGGCTCGGCCAGCACCAACGGGTCGCGCCTGCCGCTGAATCGCGAGCGGCTGCGCGAGCTGCTCGGCTTCGAGCAGGTGACCGTCCACAATCGCGACGCGATGTGGCAGAGCGACGTGCCCATCAATCTGATGGGCATCATCGTCTCGCTGGCAACGACGGCCGAGCGGCTGGCGGAGGAGCTGCAGATCTGGGCGACGGCGGAGTTCGACTTCGTCGAGCTCGCCGATCGGCACTGCCGCACGAGCGTCATCATGCCGAACAAGAAGAACCCGTACGCCCTGACGCACATCCGCGGCCGGGCGCGTGATCTCGACGGCAAGCTGGTGAGCGTCATCACCACCAACCAAACGCCGTCGGGCCAGATCGACAATCGCAACACGGCGTACGCGCTGGTGCCGGAAGCGCTCGAAACGGCGCACGGCGTCATCACCTTGCTGGGCGAGGTGCTGGCGCATGCCACGTTCAACACCGAGCGGATGCGCCGCCAGGCGGACAGCGGCTTTACGTTCGGCACCGAGCTCACCGACGTATTGATGCAACGCGAAGCGATCGACTCGCGCGCGGCGCATGAGATCGTCGGGACCGTCGTCGCCGCCCAGCTGCGCGACGGCAGCTCGCCGGCAACGCTCGCGGCGGATATTGCCCGCGCGTTCAGCGCCGCCGTCGGGCGACCGCTGGCGACCGCAGCCTCCGCGTTGATCCCCGAGCTGACCGCGGAACGCATTGTTCAAGGCCGCGTCGGTCTGGGCGGCTGCGCCCCGGAGTCGGTGCGGCAGATGGCCAGCGCCATCCGCGAGCGCAGCCGTCAGGTCGTCGGCGCGCTCGAGCAAGCCGAAGCCGCATCCACGTTCCCCGCCTTGCTGCGGCGCTGTGTTTCCGAACGCATCAAAAGGACCTGGTGATCAGATGAACGTACAAGACCTGTTTCGTGACGCCTCACGCACCCGCAAGCCGCGCGACGCCGGCATCACACACGTGCTCGACAAGGGACTCTCCGTCGCCGAGGTCCAGAGCCTGCTCGAGGTTGCCGCCAGCTACGTCGACATCGTCAAATTCGGCTGGGCAACCTCCGTGGTGGTCGAAAACCTCGACGCGAAGATCGAGGCGTTCCAGCGCAACGGCATCGACATCTGTTGCGGCGGCAGCCTCTTCGAGATTGCCCTGCAGCGCAACAAGATCGACGACTACGTCGCCTTTCTCAAGCATTACAACTTCCGGCTCGTCGAGATCTCCGACGGCGTGATCGAAATTGCCGCCAGCGAGAAGCTCCGTCACATCGGCCGGCTGGCGAAAGACTTCAAGGTACTCTCCGAAGTCGGCAGCAAAGACAGTAAAGTGGTGGTCGCGCCGTACCGCTGGGTGAAGCAAATCAAAGACGAGCTGGAGGCCGGCGCCTGGAAGGTGGTCACCGAGGGGCGCGAGTCCGGCACCGTCGGTCTGTATCGCGACAGCGGCGAGATCCGCACCGGCTTGATCGAAGAGATCCAGGTGCAGATCGACACCACGCGCTTGATCTTCGAGGCGCCCCAGAAGGCACAGCAGGTGTGGCTGGTGAAACACTTCGGCTGCAACGTGAACCTCGGAAACATTCCGCCGCAGGAAGTGATCTCACTGGAAACCATCCGGCAGGGACTGCGCGCCGATACGATGCTCCCGACAACGGATACGTGAGCCGGACGTCACCCGGCGCCGAACGGGTGCTCGATGCTGTACTCGCCGGAGAACCGGCGACGCACGCTCTTCAGCATCGCCGCTGCACGAAAGGCGAGACTCAGTCGCCACTCCCCGTGGAGGCTGGCGGCGCCGACCATGGTCTTGCGACCCGCGAGCTCGCGGATCACGGCCTGCTCCGCCGGCATGTGGTTCAGCCGGACGTGGTATTCGTTGACGTAGAATCGCGAGTCCACCTGCGGCTCGGCCAGCGCGGCGGCCAGCCGCGGATCGCCGGTGAGATCGTAGTACTGGATCAGCGGCAGGTTGACGCCCGAAAAGGCCGCGAGCTTGACCCAGTGCCACGCCCGCCCGTTGATCTCCAGGAGCTTGTAGAGGCCGTCGCGCGCGTCATACTTGAACTCGACCTGACTGATGCCGTGAAACCGGTCGGCTTCCAACAGCATGCGCGCCGCGTCGACCACGTGCTCCGGCAAGGCCATGCTTTCGGCCACGCTCGCCATCCCGTGGGTATACGGATACTGTGTGATCTTCCGTCCGGTGTATGACCGCAAGACGCGGCCCTCGCGGTTGCTGTACGAGCCGACGGTGTACAGCTGATCCGGCTCGCCGGGGATGTTTTCCGCGATCTGGAAGCGACGCCCTTGGTAGTTGCGCGCGATGTCTTCAAGGCAGCGGTCGAGCTCGCCCTGGTCTTGCAGCAGCCGCAGGCGAAAGATGCGGGCGCCGGCGATCACCTCACGCGACGACGGCTTCAGGATCAGCGGAAAACGAAACCCGTGCGTGTCGGGGGCGTCACCACCCACGAAGAGCTGGTGGCGCGGCGTGGGCACTCCGGTCCGTTGCGCGAGCTCGTACTGCCAGTTCTTCTGGAGAATCTTGAACCCGATCTGCTTGGAAATGGGCACGTGGTAGCGCTCGGACAGCCGATCGACCGCACCAATGAGCCACTCCAGATCCTCGTCGGTGGTCGGAAACAAGACCCCTTTGTCGTCAAAACGCTCGCTGAGCTTCAGGAGCGCTTCGACGAAAGCCTCGGTGCTCGCCGGCCAATACGAGCCATGCACCTTAGGGAAGTGCGAGTAGCGGCCGAAGCGCACCAGCGGCGGCCAGTTGCGATCCATGGTAACGATGTCGACATCGGCCGCGCTCAGCGCATGCACGACGCCGATGCCGGCCGTCTGGCAGTTCAACACGACCGCGGGTTTGTGCAGACGCGTACTCATGGCTCACCCAAATGCGGACGGAAATCGCAGATACCCGAATCGAACGCAAGCCGCTGGCGCGCCGGCAACCCTGCGCACGGCAAACAACCTGAGCCTTGAATTTTGCCGGCCTGTCCTGCAGTTTGAGCCTACCGGACCGATGCTTCCCACATGACCGCGGAGCGCTATGGAAGATTTGTTTGAGCGCGTCGTACGACACGCCGACCAGTTGGCCGCAAAGGTTGCCATCGCCAAGTGGAAACCGGGGGCGGCTTGCGTCGAGACGTCGTACGCAGAGCTCGGCCGCAGGGCGAAGCGGCTCGCGGCGTCGCTTGCGCGACTCACTGCCGAGCAGACGATGGTCCCGCTGTTGGTTGGAAAATCGGCCGACAGCATCGCCGCCATGCTCGGCGTGATCGCGACGCGGCGGACGTTTTGCTTCCTCAATACGAAACTGCGCGGCCCGCAGATCGCCGCGGTGCTGGATGCCGCCGCGTCACCGGCGTGCGTGGTCGACGTGCTCGGGCTCGTCGCGCTCAAGGGCGCGTGGAAGGATCATCCGCAGATTGCACGCACGACGTGGCTGGTCATCGGAGAGGACCGGCTCACAGGCATCTACGCCGACGCGGCCCACGCCCTAGGCCAGGTTGCGCACGTGGTCGTTCTCCGCGACGAGGATCGCGCCGCAGCACCCGCGCTCGTCCGGCCAGGCGGTCCACGACCACAGGCCGCCGGCGCGTGTCTCTTCACCTCCGGGTCGACGGGCACACCGAAAGGCGTGCTGATCAGTGAAGAGGATCTGGTGCGCCGCGCGGAGGCCGAGATCGAATGGTTCGGCCTCGGCAAGGAAGATGTGTTGCTGAGCATTCTGCCATTCTCCTTCGACGTCGGACTGAACCAACTGCTGACGGCGCTGGCGGTGGGCGCCGAGCTGGTTCTCTTGGAGTCCTGGTTGCCCGCGGACATTGTGGCCGTCACCGAGAGGCGCCGGGTGACGGGAATCTCCGGAGTCCCGTCGATCTGGCAGGATATGATCAACGCCGGGGTCCGCTTCGAGAAGCAGGGCAAGCACGCCGCGCTGCGATACATCACGATTTCGGGTGGCAGCTTGCCGAAGGAGTATCTCCCCCGGCTGGGAAGGATCGCGACGGGGGTGCGCATCTTCAAGACATATGGCCAGACCGAGGCGTTCAGATCGACGTCGCTGCGGCCGGAAGACTACCTCACGAAGCTCGACAGTGTCGGGCAGCCCTTTCCCGGGGTGCGCGTGTATGTGGTGCGCGAGGACGGCACGCGGTGCGCCGCAGGAGAGATCGGCGAAGTGGTGCATAGCGGGCTCGGCACCATGATGGGCTATCTGGGAGAGGCTGACAGCCTCAATCAAAAGCTTCGCCGGAATCCGTTTTGGGGAGAGAACGACCCGTCGTCGCTCGCCGTATTCACCGGAGACCTGGGGTATCTGGACGACGCGGGCTACCTGTTCCTCAAGGGCCGACGGGACGGCATGGTGAAGGTGACGGGGAACCGGGTGTATCCGCAAGAGGTGGCGGACCAGATCGCGACCATTCCCGGAATTCGAGACGTCGTGGTCACCGGCATGACACGCGCAGACGGACAGAACGTTCTCATCGCGTTCCTTGCGGTCGCGCGCGACGCCGAACTCTCACCGGGGGCCGTCAGAAAGGCGCTCGGGGCAAAGCTGCCGGCGTTCATGGTCCCCAAGGAAATCGTGATCGTCGAGCAGATACCGCGCACACCCAGCGGCAAGCCGGATCAACGCCGGCTGGTCGAAGAGTATGCGGGCGGCTGTGCCCGCGGCGAGATGTGACGCCAGCCAGGCTGCGGCAGATCTATCACCAACGCGGAGCACTCACCGGATGGCACTGAGTAAGTCATTGCTGCTCGATTTCTTGGAAGGCACGCTCGGCGTGGACACCGTCGGCGTGGACGAGCAGACGGAGCTGTTTTCCTCGGGAATCATCGATTCGGCAGGCATGGTCGAGTTGGTCGAGTTTGTCGAGTCCAACGGCAACGTCACGTTCGGCCCGGATGATCTGACACTCGATCACTTGGATTCCATCGGTCGCATCCTAAGCTTCGTCGCTGAGCGGCACGATGCATGAGGACGGGGCCGCGATGAACGACGTCCTGCGCAAAGTCGCCCGCGACTTCGGGACGCCGTGTTTCGTCTACTTCGCGGACCAGATGCGCGAGCGGGTGGAACGCGTGCGGTCGGCGTTTGGCAACCGGTTCCACATCAGCTACGCCGTCAAGAGCAATCCCAACCCGGGCATTCTGCGGCGCCTGCGCGGTGTGGTGGACACGCTGGATGTCTCGTCGGCGGGCGAGGTCAGATCCGCGATCGCCTGCGGCTGGGAGCCCGCCAAGCTCGGGTTTACGGGGCCGGGCAAGACGCAGGACGAGCTCCAGACCGCGGTCGACGTCGGCGTTGGTGAAGTGATCGTGGAATCTCTCGACGAGGCGGAGGCGCTCAGCCGACTCGCCGGGCAGGCGCGCAAACGGCAAGGCGTCGTCGTCCGGATCTCCCCGAGATTGGTGCCGCGGGGCTTCGGGGTGAACATGAGCGGCAAGTGGACCCAGTTCGGCATCGACGAAGAAGATCTCGAGCCGGCGCTGAGAACGATCCAGCGCTTGCCGCATCTCGATCTGTGTGGGTTCCACATCTACTCGGGCACGCAATGCCTCAAAGCCGAGGCGATTGCTGAGAATTACGAGATCTTCATCGACGTCTTCAAGCGCGTCTGCCAGGCGCACGCGGTCAAGCCGCGCCGGCTGATCTTCGGCTCGGGGCTCGGAATCCCCTACTACGAGAACGATACAGCGGTCGATCTGGCGGCCGTCGCCGCGAAAGCCAACGTCGCCGTGGACGCCTTCAAGGCCGACCCCGTATTCTCGTCTACGCAGTTGGTGCTCGAGACCGGTCGCTACGTCGTCGGCGAAGCCGGCGTCTTCGTCATGCGCGTGATCCGGAAGAAACACTCGCGCGGCACCGACATCGGCATCTGCGACGGCGGCATGCACCACCACCTCGCGGCCTCCGGCCATCTCGGAGCCGTCGTGCAGCGGAACTATCAAATGTTCAAGATCGCCGAGGGGCAGGATCTCGGTCCGGAGCACGTCTACAATCTTGTCGGGCCGCTGTGTACAACGATCGACACGCTAGGACGTCAAGTGAAGTTTCGGGGGCTTGAGCCGGGTGACTTGATCGGCATCCGCAACAGCGGCGCGTACGGGCTCACGGCGAGCCCGATGCACTTCATCAGTCATCCGCCTCCGAAAGAGATCGTCGTCGAGACTGTGCAGGGCAGATTGCGTGTCGAAGACTGTAGCCAGTTTACCATCCACGCCGCCGCGGCGCCGGTGCAGTAGCACACGTGGCGACACCGCTGCACACGGACAGCGTCCTCGCAACCGCGGCGCCGCATCCACCCGCCTCGGGACTCTCCCGGGTGCTCCTCAGTCTGCGCGTCGACGGTCTTGGACCCACCGTCAAACGCTTCTGGACCCACCTGTTCGGCACGGAGGAGCGCTACGTTTTCGTGCAGTATCTCACGCCGGCGGTCGCGCCGGTCGAGCTCCCGGTCGAGACGAACGGGCTGGTGGTCCGGCAGATGCTGGAGAGCGATCTGCGGGATCCCCGTGTCAAGCGCCACGAGCCGCACGAGGTCGACCGGCTCCGCGAGGCCGTCGTGGCCACACGGCAGGGACGGATCGTCGGTGCGGCATGGTACACCGATTCCGTCACCGCCGAGCAGCCGTGGTACCGCGCCGTGGAGCCGCATCTCGTCCAGCCGGCGTGGTTCGACGCGAACATCTTCGTCGTCCCCGGCGACAAGGGCGCGGCCTGGGCCATCTCCAAACATGCCACCGACCGCGTCGCCGCCAGAGGCGTGCGCTGCACCGTCGCCTTGGTCGGCGTGCACAACAAGCGCTCCATTCTGCTGCTCCGCCTGCTCGGAGCGAAGATGGTGGCTCAGCTATCGGCGCGCCATCGGTTCGGCCACACGACCATCGCCGTGCAGCCGATCACCACGGATCGGCACGCCGCCATCACCACGCCGGGCGGCGCCGGAATCACCGGTGGGCGGTGACCGAGCCGAGCCCGGCCCGGCGCCAGCCGCGCTGGGTGAGTTGCCGGATCATCTGCCAGAAAAACCGCAGGTCCTCCGGCTTGGCGATAATCACCTCCGACAGCGACAGACCCGACGCCGGGATGTAAAAGAAGATCAGCACCACGCACGCCGCCGAGTAGGCGATCGCGGTCGCAATCGCGGCGCCCACGATCCCCATCGCCGGGATCATGAAGATGTTCAACCCGACGTTGAGCAGCAGCGCCGGGACTCCGGCGGCGATGTTGACCATCTGCCGGTTCTGGCTGGTGAAGTCACGGGTGAGGATGGTGAACACGGACAGCGCCAGCGCGCCGACCGCAGCCCACGCCAGCGGCTTGCCCGCGGCTGCGTATGCCTTTCCGTACCACAGCGTGATCACGTACGGCCCGAGTACGGCGAGAAACACCGCACACATTCCCGTCAGCAGCAGCGTACGCCGGCAGGCCTGCGCCGTCAGCCGGTGCACCTCGTCTTCGGGCAGGGTCGCCAGCTTGGGATACAGCACCAAGCCCACCGCCGACGGGATCTCCAGCATCATCTCGGTGAAACGCAGCGCTAGCGAGTAAAAGGCTGTTTCGATCGGGCCAAGATAATACGAGACCATGTACACGTCGATACGCAGCAGCAGATGCATGGCCAGCGTCTGGATGTATGAACGCAGCCCGAAATCGAGCTGGTGTCCCAGCAACGCACGATCGACGCGCAGCGAGAAGGGAATTCTCCGGTAGGTTGAAATGCCCAGCCACACGATGTTGACCGCGGTGACGACGGTATGGATCAGCACCGCAGCGAACAGACCCATGTGGAAGACCATCAAGGCCAGAACGACCAGGACCAATCGTAACGCCTCGCCGATGAGGAGGCGCACGTTGTAGAGCCGAAAGGCGCCCGCCGCCTGCAGAACCCCGTAGATGTAGTCGTCGAACAACAGCAACGGCACGCGCACCAGGGCCAGCGCCAGCGCCCACGGCTCGACCTCGCGCATCACGGTGGAGAACAGGCGTCCTTGAAACAACCACACGACCGCCATGGAGAACAGGCCCAGCACCAAGGCCAACGTCGTCGAGTTCGACGCGACCTGTTCCATGGATACCTGCTTGCGGTTGATGAAGTAGACGTTGGCTTGCGAGATCCCCAGTTTCGATACCGTGATCACGGTCGACGGCAGGAGCAGCACCAGCGCCAGGATGCCACGATCGTGCGGGCCAAGCTTGCGGGCCAGAATGACGCCGCTGATCGCCCCCAACAGCGTCCACACCGCGCGCGAGCCGAAGACGTCTAGAATGTCCGTCGACAGCCGGCGGCCCTTCATGGATTCCTCGGATTCCGGCGCTCACACGCGGTGGTGCACCGAAAAATGGTGGTCGGCGGCATCGGATTAGGAGGGACCGTCTTGCAAGCGGGTCACGAGTCTGGGCAAGCCATATCGGAGCCACCCGTGATATTCAACAGAATTCTCGGAAGCGGCGGGCCTGCGGCCGGCGTCACTTCTGGGGCCCGCTCCCCGTTGGGTCGCTGCTGGCTCCCAAGCCAGGCTGCTAGCGGGGCAGGCAGGCGTTACCGACAGCGCCCGGCACGCGGCGCTCCGCCGCGTCCTCGCGCACGCCACCGTGCAAGAAAAGATCGGCCAGCACCCGGATGTTCACGTTGCGATCGAACTCGGCCACGACCTTCTGGTAGCCGCCGCGCGCCAGGCGCTGGCGCTGTGGCTCGTCATGCAGCAGCTCATCCAGCACGCGGGCCAGCGCCGCCGGATCGTTGGGCGGCACCAAGCGGCCGCTGACGCCATCCGTGACCAGCTCACTGATGCCCGAGATGTCGGTGGCGACGACCGGCAGCTGCATCGCCATCGCTTCGGCCAGCACGTTGGGAATCACGTCGCGCTTGCCAGTCGAGGTAATGAGAATGCTGGCGAGCACGAAGACGGCGGCCTCGCCGTACCACCTCGCCACTTCGTCCTGCGGCAGCGGTCCGGTGAACTCCACCCGGTCACCAATACCCAACGACCGCGCCAGCTCCTCGAGATTGGCGCGCTGCGGACCTTCGCCGATGACGATACAGCGGACCGGCTGGGCAAGCTGGGCGCACGCCTGCAGCAGGACGTGGTGTCCCTTGTACAGCTGCAGTCTGCCGCAGGTGACGATGCACGGCATCCCTGCTTGCCGCACCGGCTGGCGGGGTCGAAAGCGCTCGAGGTCGACGCCGTGATAGTTCACCACGATCCGATCTTTGGCTGCCGCGCCGGCGAGCTGCGCCAGATACGCGGCGTTCACCCGCGCGCATGTGACCGCGAGCTCCGCCGTCCGCAGCTTCACCGACAAGAGTTGCGGCACCAGATAAATGTCGTAGGCGTGCGCCGAGAAGCTAAAGGGAATCCCGAAGACCCAGCGGATGACCAGCGCGACGGTGGTCGGGTAACTGGCCCAGTGCGCGTGAACCCGATCAATGCCGGCGCGCTGCAGCGCCCGTCCGAGGTACACGGCGGGCAGCACCAACCAGAGGGAACGCAGGAGGTACATGAACGGATGCTGGTTGGTCACGACTTGTACCCGTTCCCGAAACGTCAGCATGTGCATCGCGGCATCGCGCGGCGTCGACTTGTCGCGCCACAGGCTCTTGGCGTGTCGATCGCGCCACCACTCGCGTACCAAGCCGGCAATCGAACCCAGATATCGTCCCGGATGCCGTGCCAGGGTGGACAGGTTTGCCCACAGCACCGGCCCGGACAACGTCCGCGGAAGGTAGCGCACCTCCTGCGCCAGCGCCGCTCCTTCCGGCTGCTGACTGCGCGTGCTGGGCAACTTGAGGGAATAGATGACGATCGGCACGCCGTGCTCGCGCAACTTCAAGACCTCCCAGAGAACGAAGGTCTGATGCAACACCGGAAAGGCGGGAAACAAAAAAGCGATGGGCTTTTGAGCGGTCGCAGGCATGCGCGGCGAGAATCCTCAGCGCCCTTCGATAGCATGCGCGTGCCCATGACAAAAACGATCCGCGCGCTCGCCGCCGAGACTTTCGCGGACAGGTCGAAGGGTCTGTCTCAGCGTGAGGCGGCGCGACGCCCGCGCGCCCTGCCGCGGGGATGCAGCGTCAAAACCGGACACGTCGCGGTGCGCACGACCTTGGCGGCAACGCTGCCCATGACGAGATGCGATAGACCGGTGCGGCCATGCGTCGCCATGACGATCAAGTCCACCCGGCCGCGTTGCGCCTCGTCGGTAATCACTTGATATGGCGTGCCCCGCCCCAGCACCGTGCGACACGGCACGCGGCGCTGCTTGAGGCCGGCCTGCAGGCGCGCCAGCTCCGCGTGCCCGAGACGCTGTTGCTCCTCGAGCAAGACGCCGAAATCCCCGGCGGAATAGAGCGGCTCGACGACGAACAACACCGTGAGCCCCGCGCGTAAGGGCTGCGCCAACTCGACGGCATAGTCCAACGCCTGCAGGGACGCCGCCGAAAAATCCACCGGTACGAGAATGCGTCGAATCGTCACGTTCAACTCAGGCTCTCGCCGCTGATCGGCACATGATGCCCGAGCGTCGTCGCCGGCTCCACCTTGTAGCGCTTGGGCACGGGGGTCCACGCGTCGAGGGCTTTGGCCGCGCCGTCGACCGGACGCGAGCTATGCTCGACGTTGGCCCCGATCCTGACGCCGTCCCCGGGCGCAAGGACGCGGGTTTCACCGGCCAGGGTCACCTCGAGACAGCCTTCAAGGACATAGGTGATCTGCTCGTGGCGGTGGTGATGCGCCGCGACGGAAGAACCTTCCGGATAGTCCACGAACGTAATCATCAGGTTTTCCAGATGTACCGAACGCAGCTGGATGCCCGCCAACACCTTGGTCGGCAGCTCCTCGACTCGAAAGAACCCATTCATGCTTGCTTCGGCTGTCATAGCACGTCGCCCTTCTTCCACTATCATCCGATGCAAGCCTCTGGCCAACCTGCGGCGGACCGCTGCCGTGATGGCGGAAGGGAGCCCGCCCGCTCAGAGACGCGAGAGCGATACCTGAAGGCGTCGCAGGTTCGGGAATCCCAAGCCCGATTTTGCCCACGTCTGCGAAGCACCCCATCTGGCCGGAAAGTTGCCTCCAAAACCGAAGAGGGGATGCCGTGGCCAACGTAACTACGAGTCGAGCACGGCTGTTCTATCGGCAGGAGTACGTCTACGCCGTCGTCGAAGCCGGCGTGCGCCATGCCTTCGATGTCCAGAAGCCACGCCGCATCCGCGATGCCCTGATCGCCGCAGGCGTGGCCGCGGCAGACGATTTCATCGCCGCCCCGCCGGTTTCGCAGGCGCAGCTCCAACTCGTGCACACGCCGGACTATCTGGCGGAAATCCGCCGTCCCGAGGCCTTGGCACGGCTGCTTTTTCTCGATCCGGCTTTTCCCTGGGACGAACGCCTGCTCGAGCCGTTTCTCTTCGCCGCGGGCGGCACGGTGGCGGCGGCGCGCGTGGCCGCCACTGAACGGGTGATCGGGGTGAACCTCGGCGGCGGCTTCCATCACGCGCAGGCCGATAAGGCGGAGGGCTTCTGCGCCATCGCCGACGTGGCCGTCGCCATCCGCGCGCTGCAACGGAGCGGCCGGGCCGAACGCGTCTTGATCGTCGACCTCGACTATCATCACGGCAACGGCAACGCCGAGATCTTCTCGGCGGACGAGTCGGTTTTCACTTTCTCGGTGCACGCCGGCAACTGGTGTTGGATTAGCAAACGCAACAACCGCGACATCGAGCTGCCGTCGCACACCAACGATGCGGCGTACTTGGCGGTGCTGCAGACTGAGTTGCCGGCGATCATGCAGGCGTTTCAGCCGGACCTGGCGGTCTACGTCGCCGGCAGCGATCCGTTCATCGAGGACAGCCTCGGCGACTTCGACATCAGCGAGGCCGGCATGCTGGCGCGCGACCAACTGGTCACCCGCGAGGTGTGGGGCCGCGGCGTGCCGATGGCCGTGGTGACGGCGGGCGGTTACGGCGAAACGAGCTGGCGGGTGCATTTCAACTACTTCCGCTGGCTGCTCAGCGAAGGCGCCGGCGCGGACTGATCATGGACCAGGTCCTCGGGCGTTTCGATGCGACGGTGATTCGCCGCTACATGGAGGAAGCGGGTATCTTCACCGCGCTGGAGGAGAAAGGGTTTGCGGGCTTCGACGTGCTGGTCGACAGCGCCGGGTACGCGCTGCCGCACGCGCTGCTGTTTGGCGACAAAGGCGGCGCGCGCTTTCTGCTGCTCGACGCCTGCGTCGGTGAAGCCACCGTGCGGCGCGACTTCTTCCTTCGCCGTGACTATGCCATCGAGCGCCCGATCGAGCTCGCCGTGGTTCACTGGGTCCGCGAGGAAGATCCGACGGCCGCGTTTGCCGCCGATCGCCCGGCGCTGCCGTTGCAGCACCATCCCGGACTCGGCGTTCTGCGGCGGGCGTTTCGTGTCATCGCCCGCCTGGCGGCCGAGGCGGGGAAGGACGGTGTCGTGAGCGTGCCGAAATTCTTTCACGACGCGGTCATCTTTTATCGCTCGCGCCTGTTTCTGTTTCTCTGTGGAACGGAACAGGGACGTTTCGAGGCCATGATTCGTGACCTGCGCCGTCTCGCGCTGCGCGAAGCGTCGCTGGCGCTGGCGGCCGGCTGCGTGCACGACGCCGCGGGCGCCGTCGTGGGGTGGGCGCCGACCTATCAGGTCTTTCCACTGTCGGCGCTGGCGACAGCGTACTTCCATTCGCCGCAGTACGCCGAACAGGTCGCTGCCAGCCTCAATCAATGCCGCTTCACCTGCGATGCGGCGGCGCTTGCCGGCGTAGTGGAGATGCTGAAGGCCGCGCCACGGTAGCGCGAGGTGCACATGGCGACGAAAGAAGCGTTGTTGGCGAAAGCACAGCAGCCTGCCGAGACCGCCTTGCGGCTGCACCCTTTCTACAAGGGCAAAGTGCAGGTGCTGCCAAAGTGTCCGGTGCGCGATTTGGACGATTTCTCCATTTGGTACACGCCGGGGGTAGCGGCGCCCTGCCGCGCGATTCAGGCCGATCCCACGCTGGTCTATGAGCATACCAACAAGGCGAACAGCATCGCCATCGTCACTGACGGCACGCGCGTGCTCGGGCTCGGCGACATCGGTCCGGAGGCCGCGCTGCCGGTGATGGAAGGCAAGGCGTTGCTCTTCAAGTACCTCGGCGGCGTCGACGCCGTGCCGATTTGTCTGGCGACGAAAGATCCGGACGAGCTCGTGCGCACCGTCAAGCTGCTGGAACCGTCTTTCGGGGCCATCAATCTGGAGGACATCGCGCAACCCAAGTGCTTCCGCATTCTCGACACGCTGCGGAAGGCGATGACGATTCCGGTGTGGCACGACGACCAGCAAGGCAGCGCGACGGTCCTGCTTGCCGGCTTGCTCAACGCGCTCCGGGTCGTCGGCAAGGAGATCGGCAAGGTCAAGATCGCCATGATCGGTATGGGCGCCGCCAACGTTGCGACCTACCGTTTGCTGGTCGCCAGCGGCGTCGATCCGCGTGCCGTCGTTGCCTGCGACCGCCGAGGTGCGTTGCACCGCGGCCGCGGTGACGTCGCGGCGCAGCAACTTGAGTTCGCCGACAAGTGGCGCGTCTGTTGCGACACCAACGGCGACAGCGTCACGGGAGGTGTCGACGCGGCGCTGCGTGGCAGCGACGTCTGCATCGCCTTCTCCAGCTCCGGCCCGAACGTGATCCAACCGGCATGGGTCAAGGCCATGGCGAAGGACGCCATCGTCTTCGCCTGCGCCAACCCGGTGCCGGAGATCTGGCCGTGGGAGGCCACAGAAGCCGGCGCGCGCATCGTCGCCACGGGACGGAGCGACTTCCCCAATCAGGTGAACAACTCGCTGGGCTTCCCGGGCATCTTTCGCGGCACGCTCGACGTGCGGGCGCGCACCATCACCGACGAGATGGCGTGCGCCGCCGCGCACGAGCTGGCGCGTTGCGCCGAGAACAGCGGCCTGAGCGAAGTGCGCATTGTACCGACGATGGACGAGTGGGAGATCGTGCCGCGCATTGCTGTCGCCACCGCGATGCAAGCACAGCAGCAGGGCATCGCACGGCTGTCCAAGACACGTGAGCAGCTCTACGCCGAAGCCTCCGAAAGAATCCGCACCGCGCGCGCCGCAACGCAGCTGCTGATGCAAGAGGGCATCATCCCTCGCGTGCCCTCAGACAGCGTGTTCCAACGATGATTCCGTATTCGGGAAGGACCGTCACGCTGCAGATCTCAGCCCATGGGGCCTTGATACACTTCGACGAAGCGCAGGAGCAGATCCTGCGGAATCGCCAGGTTCGCCTCGCGGTCGGTCTTGAGGCAGACGACGGCTGGGCCCGGGGCGGCCTTGGCCCGCTGCAGCGCCGGCGCGACGTCGTTGAGGCGCTCGGCGTATTCGCCGTGGCAGCCGAGCCCTGCGGCGACGCGATCCCAGCGCACGCTGCCTTGCTCGGTCCCGAATGTCCGGCCGTACAGCATGCGTTCGTTCGGCTCCTCCATCGTCCATGAACCCTCGGCAAAGACGACCGTGGTGATCTTCACGCCGTCGCGCGCCGCCGACTGCATCTCCATGAAGTTGAAACCGGCCGCGCCGTCGCCGGTGACGCACACCACCTCACGCTGCGGCGCACCGAGCTTTGCGCCGATGGCGGAGGGAATCCCGGTGCCGAGCATCCCGAGCTCGAGGATGCTGTGGTACGACCGCGGCCGCGTCGGCGGCAGACACGAGTGCGCCCACAACGACGTGTTGCCACCGTCGGTCACGTACACCGCGTCGCGGCCGAACACCGTGCCCATCGCCTGCAGCGCGTGCGCTGGATGCAGGCCCGGACCTGTCCACGCCTGCACCGGGGTCAGTTGCTCATCCCACCACGTCTGCGCCGCCTGGCGGTAGCGCGCCAGATCCGCTCCGTCACGCGGGCGTGCGCGTTGCGCGCGCAGCACACGCACGAGCCCTTCGAGCGCGTCCTTGACGTCGGCGACGATGCCGAGTGCCAGCGGCCGGGTGACGCCCAGGTTGCGCGGGTCGACGTCGATCTGGATGAGACGCTGGCGCGCCGCATCGCCCCAGTACTTGTCGTACGGGATGTCGAGGTTGCCAAGCCGCGAGCCGGCAACGAGGATGACGTCGGCTTCCTGCTTCACGACGTCGCCGCAGGGACCGAAGCCGAAGATGTGGTTTGGATGGTCGAGCGGCACGGTCGAGCGGCCTGCCATCGTGGTGATCACCGGGCAGTTCAACAAGGCGACGAGCTCCAGTAATGCGGCGTTCGCCTCCGCCCGGTCCACGCCGGAACCGGACACCACCAGCGGTCGCTGCGCGTTGGCGAGCAGCGCGGCTGCCTGCTGCAGCTGCGCGTCGGACGCCTGCGGGCGCGGCGGACGGTACGCCGACGGCGGCAGAACCGGCGCGCTCTGCTCGTCGCCGGTCGCGTACAGCACCGGCGCCGGCAGCTCGATGTGCACCGGTCCGGGCCGTCCCGTCCACATCTCACGGAAGGCCAGGCGCACGACCTCCGGGATGCGCTCCCACAACAGGATCGGACCGCCCCACTTGACCACCGGCCTGAACACGTCGAGCTGATCCTGCCCTTGGAAGGTGGCCGGCGACGACGGGTAGACGATGCCGAGGCGGTGCTGCGACGTGATCGCCACGACGGGAACGCCTTCGTGGCGCGCCGTGATCACGCCGGGCAGCAAGTTGGCGGAGCCCGGCCCGGGGTTGCCGAGGACGGCAGCGACCTGTCCCGTCGTCTTGTACAGCCCCTCCGCCATGTGCACACCCGCCGCTTCGTGGCGCACGGGAATCAGCCGGATGTCGTACGCCGCGAGCTGCGCGAGCAGCGGATCGATCTCCGGAGATGGCAGTCCGAAAATGAACCTCACGCCTTCGTTGGCCAGGCAGCGTGCGAGGAGCTCGCCGCCGGTGATCATGCCCATGGTGTCCTCCCTATGCACTCGCCAGAATATAGCGTAGCACGTCCGTCCACAGCGCCTCGTCGGTTTGTAGCGTCGATGCCGTCGCTCGAATCGCCGATGAGATGCACGGTGGCGGCGTGGCGCGACCGGCAGGTGGCGGCGATGCTCTCCAGGATGCGCACGGCTCGCTTCGGCAGCGACGAGGTCGGCGGTGTCTTGACGACCACCACCTTGACCTTGAGCCCCCAGGCCGCGCTGCACTCCATCAGGAACTCGCGGACATGCGCGAAGTACTTGAGTCTGCCGAGATTCGCAAAGCCAAAAAAAGCCCGGAACGAGGTAGATGTGGTGCGTGTCGCGCATGCTCACACGCAGCGCCGCACACGCCATGCCAGCGGCACGCGTCCTGCGACACGAAGGGATTCAGTAGATCCGGGCAACGAAGCGTTTGGCGCCGCTGCGAATCTCGTCCGACGCGGCGCGCCAGATCTGCAAACGTCCACGCTTGCCTGCCAGCCCCAGTCGGCACTGAGGAGCGGCGCACGTCTTGCTTCGCTGCAATGCGGGGTGCGTTGTGCGTCATTCAGAACGACGATCGGCTGGGTGCCTCGCGCTGATCCTGGCGGGCTGTCTCGCCGGTTTCTCCGGCGTCGCCATGGCCGCGAATCTCAACGTCACGTGGAACGGCGGTAGCGGGAATTGGGAGGATCCCACCAAGTGGGGCGGCGGAGTCGTCCCCAACAACGGCCCGGGAAATACCTTCAATGTCTTCATCGACGGCGGCAACGGGGTGAGCTCGGCCGTCACCCTCTACACCAGCGAGGCCGTCAGCACGCTCACCATCGATCAGGGCGATCAGCTCATCGAGAACAACGGCTCCGCGCTGGGCATCGCCGGCGGTCCGGCGATCAACAACGGCGTCTGGGCGTTGAACACCACGGGCGCAACAACCGACATCTGGCTCGTCGGCGGCGTCACCGTGTCCGGCACCGGCAGCATCGTCATGAACAACGCCCTCTTTCTCAACAACCGCATCCTCACCGACGGCACCGTGTTCACCCAGGCCGCCGGGCACATGATTCGCGGCTCCGGCCAGCTGCTCGTCGACACCGGGGGGATGATCAATCTGGGCACGGTCATCGCGGATCAGCCGGCCGGGCTGTGGATCGATCCCAACGACCTCGGCTTTACGAATCAAGGGCTGCTGCAAGCCAAGAGCAGCGGCACGCTGACGTTGAAGGCGGGGACGCTTACCAACACGGGCGGAATCATCGAAGCGCTCGACCTCTCACGAGTGGAGATCCAAACCGGAGCCACCGTCGTCGGAGGGGAGGTACGCAGCAGCGGTACCGGCGTGGTGGCGCCGCTGGGCGGAACGCTGGCCAACGTCACCACCGGCGGGACCGTGCAGCAGGACGATGCACAGGCGATGACCATTATCGATGGGCTGATCAACAACGCCACCTGGACGTTGAGCACGACGGGACATCCCACCGACCTCAATTTCATCGGCGGCGCCACCCTCTCCGGCACCGGCAGCATCGTGATGAGCAACGCGCTCTTTCTCAACAACCGCATTCTCACCGACGACACCGTGCTGACCCAGGCCGCCGGACACACGATCCGCGGCTCCGGCCAACTGCTCGCCGACACGGGCGGCATGGTCAACCAGGGCACCATCATCGCCGATCAACCCAACGGGCTCGTCGTCGATCCGAATGATCTGAGCTTCACCAATCAAGGGCTGCTGCAAGCCATGAGCGGCGGGACGCTCACCCTGACCGCAGGGACGTTCGTCAATACGGATGGGATCATCGAAGCGCTCGATGGCGCGGAGGTGCAGATCATAAACGGCGCGACGGTCATCGGCGGGGCGCTACGCACTTACGGCAGCGGTGTTGTCGCGCTGGGAGGAACGCCCGTTCCAACGCTGGCGAATGTAGCCACCAGCGGGGCGGTGCTCCAGGACAACGGTCAGAGCGTGATCATCACCGGTGGCCTCACCAACGACGCCGCCTGGGCGTTGAACACGACGGGGGCGCCGACCGTCATGTCCTTCACCGGCGGCGTCATCCTCTCCGGCTCCGGCAGCATCGTGATGGACAACGCGTTGTTTCTCAACAATCTGATCGTCACCGACGACACCGTGCTCACGCAGGCCGCCGGGCACACGATTCGCGGCTCCGGCCAACTGCTCGCCGACACCGGCGGCATGCTCAATCAAGGCACCATCATCGCGGACCAACCCGCGGAGCTGCGGATCGATCCCAACGATCTTGGTTTCACCAACGCCGGCACACTCGACGCCGCCAGCGGTGTGGGAATCACGGTGTACCCCGGTTCCTTCACGACATCGGGCACCGTGATCATCGGCTCCAGCTCGGCGTTGACCAGAATGGGCGATTACACGCAGACGGCGGGAACCACGACGCTCGACGGCGGAACGTTGAGCGCCACCGGGCTGGTGGACCTTCAGGGCGGCGTCCTGGCCGGCACGGGGACGGTCTCAAGCGCCGTGAAGAACGCCGGGCAAGTGAATCCGGGCGCACCGGCCGGCATCCTGAACATCACCGGCAGCTACACGCAAACATCGACGGGCGTGTTGAACGTTCAGATCGGCGGCGTGACACCGGGCAGCGGCTTCGATCAGATGAGCATCACCGGCGCCGCCGCATTCGACGGCACGCTCAACATCGCGTTCATCGACAACTTCAAGCCAGCCCTGGATGCGACCTTCCAGATCTTGACCTTCGGTCAACGCACCGGACAGTTTGCGCAAATCAACGGTCTGACCCAAGACAACGGCGTGGTGTTCTCGGCGCTCTACACGGCCGGCGACTTGACACTGAAGGTGGTACACGAAGCATTCACTCCGACCCCGACGAGCACGGCAACGCCAACCGACACGCCGACACTGACGCCGACGCAGACTCCCACGTCTACCGTCACGCCGACGGCCACCGTGACGCCGACCCGAACGCGAACGCGAACCGCAACGCCGACGCCCACCCCACCCGCTTGCGTCGGCGACTGCAACGCGAACGGTCAGGTGACCATCGATGAGCTGCTGACGATGGTGAACATCGCCCTCGGCAACACCCCGCCGGCCGCGTGCATGGCCGGCGACGCCGATCACAACGGACGGCTCACCATCGACGAGATCCTTGCCGCGGTGAACAACGCGCTGACGGTGTGTGGCGCGTCGTGAGGGCTGCGCGCCGTGCCGGCTAGCCCGCATCATTCGCGCGAACTCTGATGGCGTATGAATTTGGGCGGAGTCGGGGGTCGGCGCACCCGAGCGT
>Ga0209415_10000288_pt1 | contig 90183 bp, 79 predicted proteins | sample PeaSoiSIISIP2007_FD_187696 | JGI IMG/M metagenome (GOLD analysis project Ga0209415, IMG submission 187696) | Peat soil microbial communities from Weissenstadt, Germany - SII-SIP-2007 (SPAdes) (version 2) | ecosystem: Environmental > Terrestrial > Soil > Wetlands > Peat | place: Germany... | reverse complement strand
CTTGCACCCGCCAATTCTCGACGATCGGCGCGCAAATCGCGAGCACCGAACGCCGATTTATTCAACAGGCTCCTAGCCGGGGTGCGACGCCACGTAGGCGTCGCGTAGCTCGCGCTTTAGGACCTTGCCGGTCGCGCTGCGGGGCAGCCGCTCGGTGGAGAAGGTGACGATGGTGGGGACCTTGAAGGCGGCCAGCTTGGTCGCGACGTGGCGCTGGAGCTCGTCTGCGCTGAGCGCCCGGCCCTCCTTCAGGGTGACGGTGGCGGCCACCTGCTCGCCCAGGCGCGCGTCGGGCACCCCGAACACGGCCGCCTCGTAGACGGCGGGGTGCTCGTAGATGGCGGCCTCGACCTCGGCGCTGTAGATGTTCTCGCCGCCGCGCAGCACCATGTCCTTCGCGCGGTCCTCCACGTAGACGAACCCGTCCTCGTCGATGTAGCCGATGTCGCCGGTGCGCAGCCACCCGTCGACGATGGTCTCGGCGGTGGCGTCGGGCCGGCCCCAGTAGCCGCGGATGAGATTCGGCCCCTTGAACCAGATCTCGCCACGCTCGCCGACGGGAAGGGGCCGGTCCTCGGGGTCGCGGATCTGCATCTCCAAGATGGGCACGGTGCGGCCGGCGCTCGAGGGGTGGGAGAGGTAGTCGTCCCCGCTGTTGCCCGGGCCGTAGGCGTTGGTCTCGGTCATGCCGTAACCGATGCTCGGCCGCCCGCTGGCGAACCCCTCGTCGACCCGCTTCACGAGGGCCGGCGGCGCCGGTGCGCCACCGCCGGCGATGCTGGCCAGGCTGGACGTGTCGTACTGGGCGAAATTGGGCGACTCGATAAGGTCCCAGCTCTGGGTCGGCACCCCCACGAACATGGTCACCTTCTCGCGCTCGATCAGCCGCAGGGCCATCTCGGGGTCCCAGCGGTACATGATCACGAGCCGCATGCCCGCCGCGAACGAAGACAGCATGACCGGGATGCAGCCGGTCACGTGGAACAGCGGGACCGCCAGAATGAGGACCGGCTCGAGCGACGGGGGCGCATCCGCCGGGGGGCGGCGCGCCTCGTCGACCGCGGCGCGACAGGCGAACGCCATGAGGGACTGCACGATGGCCCGGTGGGTCGACACCGCCCCCTTGGGGAACCCGGTCGTTCCCGAGGTGTACAGGATGGTGGCGTCGTCGTCGGGGGCGATCTCGACCTTCGGCATGGGGGTGCCGATCTCGACGACGTGCTCGTAGCCGTCCACCCCCTCTGGGAGCTCGCCCTCCCGACAGCGCACCCCGATGACCGACAGCCCGAGCCGCCGCCAGGCCGACTCGGCCCGCGCCACCCGCTGGGCGTCGGCGATCAGCACCTTGGCGCCGCAGTCCTCCAGGCCGAAGGCCATCTCCTCGTCGGTCCACCAGGCGTTGAGGGAGACCGAGACGGCCCCGATGGAGAGGACGGCGGCGAAGGCGACCACCCACTCGGGGTAGTTGCGCATGCCGATCGCGACCCGGTCGCCCTTGTGCACCCCGTAGCGGTTGACGAGCGTGGCCGCCAGCGCGTCGACGTTCGCCATCACCTGGGCGAAGCTCCAGCGCTCGTCCTCGTAGACGAGGAAGATCTGTTCCCCCCGGCCCCGGGCGGTGCCGAAGAGCTGGCGCATGTTCTGCGGGGCGTTCTTGAACGCCTGGTAGGTGATGCCGGCGACCGTCACGTCGGCCACCTCGAACTGCTTTCCGGGCGCCGTGATCCCGGCCACCGCCTCATCCCAGCTGAGCGTCACGTTTCCTCCCGCCGGCCGACCACCGAACCGTCCCTTGGGCTTCGCCGGCCGCTTCTCCCCGCCCGTCTCCGGGCTGGCGCGGTGCCGTGTCCGACCGGGAAGGGGACCCATCACCGGGTCGGCCGATCCCGATGACCGTAGCAACGGCACCGTCCGGCCCACGGCATGCCCGGCGGGGCCGGAGAGCTCAGCTGACCAAACGGGCCCGCCGGCCCCGCCGTTGGTTCGGGGCGGTCGGTCCCGGGCTGTTCGTTCCGGCCCCCTGGCTGACACCACGTTCCGGGGCTGTTCGTTCCGGGACGAATTCATAGCCCGCTCTTAGCCAGCTCTTCGCCCGCTCTTCAGCCCCGCCGCCAGGATCGAAGCCGTGACCCGCGAATCGCCGCCGCCCGTTCCGAACGGGTTCTTCTTCGCCGACCTTCCGACCTCCTTCGTGCCCGAGCGGGCGCTCCGGCGGCCGGCAGAGACCACGGCCGCCGGACCCTCCACCCCGGTGGCCGGGAACGCCCCGACGGCGGGAGCCGACGCACCGCTGAACCCGGTGCGCACCGGCTCCCGCCGCCCCCGTGACCCGATCGTCCTGGCGGCGCTCGCCGCGCTGGTCGGCGGAGCCATCGGCGGCGCGATCGTGGGCACGCTCCGCGGCGGGGTCCCGAGCAGCTAGCCAGTCAGCGTGGCCAGCTCGGCCCAACCTGGCCGGCGATCGGTCCAACAGCTGGGCCGGCCCGACCAGCTAGCCCGAAAAGGGGGTAAAGAACCCGACGGCCCAGCGCCCATCGAATTGGCCCAGTCGGTGAACTTGGCCGGATGATCGACTGGGCGTCACATCGGGAACGTGCAGCGCGTCGCGGCCGCATACAAGGTGCAGGCCTGCGCGACCGACGTCGAGGCCACGGTCAGGAGCCTGATGATCTGACAGGTTGACCAGCGGAATTGGCTCTTGGAGTGGGTGACTCCGAGAAAAGCTGGCCATTTGAGTCCCTCGGCCTTCTACATCGACCAGCGTTCCCGCGGAAGCCGGATCGGTGAATGAGCTGAGCTCCCCCTCGTGCGGTCAGGGCCCAGTCCACACCAGTGAGTCGAGGTTCTTGGCCTCCACGCTCCACACTCCGGAATGCAGCGAGCCGCACGGGTTCTCAGTCAGGTTTCGGCGAGCGGTCTCGTTTCCCGCGAGAACGAGATCGAGCCAGTTGATGCCGATAGCGGCGACGTCGGCAAGAATGTCGGGGTCGGTGGAGACCGTGGGATGGTCGCCGGTGGCCCGTCTGGCCAGATAACCGGGGATCCCCTTAGCAAGAAGGTCGTAGTCCTGGCTCGCCTGGGCAGCGGCGAAATCCTCGGCGCCGCCGACGACGAAGCCCACCGGTTGCGTCACCTGGTCAATCACCGCGGCGGCCTGGTCGCGTGTGGCGGCGGGACCCACACTCGAGCCCGACAGGACGAAGACGGTGCGCACGCGCGGATCCGTTCCGGCAAGTGCCAGTGAGGTGACGCCGCCACAAGAGTTCCCGGCGGCGGCGATCCGGTCAGCATCGAAGCGCCCCCGGTACGGACCGTCGCGCCGGGCGTTTTGCGCGAGCGCCCAGTCGATCGCCATGGCCTGGTCAGCAGCAGAGGTGCGGTCCTCCAGTGTCACCTCGCGTCCGGGCATTTGTGTGATAGCGACGACGATAAAGCCGGCGGCCGCCCACCGCTCGAGCAACGGTCGCCAAGTCGCGTCGTGTCGGACACAGCCGCCGTTGGCCCAGGCCACCAGTGGGTAACGGCTGAGGGCATCCAAGTCGGCCGGACGATAGATGTTGTAGCCCGGCAAATCGGGCGCGGTGTCAACGGTGATCGGCAGCGACCGATCAATCGCAGGTACCTGCGGGGCCATGGTCGCCTCCTGATCGAGGGGGGGGTCGGGCCTGGCAGCAAGACGTCGCCCATCATCATGCACCCGAGCCCGCTGACGCTAGACGGAGGCAGTGGCCGGCAGGTCGGGTATGTCGCTGAGGAGGCCCGTGTGTGTCCGGCAATGAGCCGCAGCTCCGCCAAATGATGGCTGACGACGTATCAGCCGCGGCACTCTTCTGAAACTAGCGAGTGCCTGCAGGCCATCGAAGACGACTCCACCCGTCCTATTCAGGGCAGGATCTGGAACGTGCAGATTGACTTGTTGTTCGACCCCTTCGGCGTCACCTGGCAAGACGTGCGAGAGGGAGCCATCGTCGCCGAAGGTGAGGGGTACGACGGTGTGTGGCTGTACGACCACCTGGCGGGCTCGGTGCACGGCCAGGATCGGGTCCTTGAGTGTTGGACCACACTCACGGCGATCGCTGCCACCGTGCCTCGCATTGCACTCGGACCGATGGTTCTTAACGTCGCCAACCGTGATCCTGGGACCCTCGCGGTCATGACCGCCACCCTCCAAGAGGTCAGTCAAGGCCGTCTGTTGCTGGGTCTCGGTGCGGGCGGCGGACGGGAGACTCCCTACGCGGCCGAGCAGCATGCCCTCGGACGGCCGGTGCCGAGCGATGCCGCCAGGCGGGCGGCACTCGAGGCCGCCGTGGTTACCTTGCGGTCGGTGTGGTCCGGGACCGTCGGCGGTGTCGGCGGCTTTCTTCGGCCCGACCCTCCTCCGCCGATCGTCGTCGGAGGCTTTGGACCAAAGATGGCGGGCCTGGCTGGCCGGATAGCCGACGGCGTCAACCTGCCGGGCGGTCCGCGCCTGGCGTACCTCCTCGAGGTTGCCAGGACAGCTCGGGTAGCCTCGGGGCGCGATCCGTCGACATTCGTCGTCACCGTGTCGTCGGGCATCCATGCAGCGGCCCTCAAACGAATGGAGGAGCTCGAAGTCGACCGGGTCGTCGTCTTTATCGAAGCGCCCTTCGCAGAACAGATCCGCCGACTGGTCGCGAGCCGAAGCTGACCGGATTAGAACAATGCGAAGGTGTTGGCATAGCGGGCGTCCGAGGGATCGCTGCTCCAGGGCCCACAAAGCGAAGCACCTCTTCTGGCGCTGAGTGAGCGTGTTCAATCGATCGTAGGTCGGGATCAAGGGTCTTCTGGCGAAGTCTCCCTAGCTGACCACCCCTCGCCGCTCGGCAGTCCGGAGAATGTCTAACGATCAACCGCGCGCATTGGCCGTCAGAGGTTCGAGGCCCCGTCGGCACACCATGGGGATGAGATTGCCGAAGATGAGGGGCCACCTACCGGACGGTCAAGGCCGTCGGTGAAGAGGGTGGGGCTATGGTGAGCGCACCCGCACGGAAAGGAGGCAGTCGTGCCCGAGTTCCCCAGTGTCACCCATGTGGCGTTGACCGTCACCGACCTTGGTCGGAGCCGACCTTGGTACCAAAAGCTCTTCGGCGCCCAGCCGGTAATCGATGAAGATACGGGCCCGTTTCATCATGTCGTCTGGCTCCTTGGCAGCCAGACCCTGGTCGGGATCCACCAGTTCCCTGATCTGCACGGGTCTGAACCCTTCGACGAACGGCAACCGGGGCTCGACCACCTGGCGTTTGCTTGCGCCAACCGGGCGGAGCTTGAGCAATGGGAATCGAAGCTGAACGAACTCGGCATTGAGAACGGTGGCATCATCGACGCCTCCTATGGATCGGGCCTCTCGTTTCGCGATCCCGACAACATCGCACTGGAGTTCTTCGCTCCACCCGGCTAGCGACGAAACAGCTGCCTCCGCCTGACGAGGGCGGCGCCATCTCACTTTGTCGGTCAGTCGTGCTCAGCCGCGACCGAGAGGACGGGGCACCGGTGGCTGTTACGCCATCAGCCGCGTCGGCCGAGATTGACAGCAACACCCGGGTCAGTTGGCGGACCGATCACCGGCGACAAGGCTGACGACGAACTGAGCGCTGGCTCCTCTGACTGTGAGCTGGAGGGCACGAGCAAGCGGATCGAGACGAGGACGGAACTTGAGCATTCTGCCTTCGGCGATCGGCTCACCGTCCGGGGGCTGATGCGCTCACAGCTGCCACCAGGACCGGAGTCGACAGTCACTTCGTGGCCAGACGCGCGGCGCGCTGGTCGGGTCGTTCTTGCTGCAGACGTGCACGGGGCGTGGCCGCTCCTCGGTCACTCTCGGACGGGATGTCCTACGATAAGACGACCGTGGACCTACTGCCCGTCGCTCCCACGTCGTTGCCGGCTGCCTACGCAACCGAGGAGCGCCTGGCCATCCGGGACCTCGCCCGCGACTTCGCCATTCGAGAAGTCCTCCCGGCCGCCAACGAGCTCGATCCCGTCCAGGGACTCATCCCCGAACGCATCCGGACCCAGATGGCCGGCATGGGGTTCTTCGGGATCCTCATCCCGGAGCGCTACGGCGGCCTCGGACTGGGGCTGTTCGAGTACTGCTTGGTGACCGAGGAGTTGGCCCGGGCGTGGATGAGCGTGGCCAGCATCATCGCCAGGGGCAACGGGCTGGGCGGCGGGTTCAGCGAGGCCCAGCGCGAGGAGCTGCTCCCCAAGGTGGCTCGTGGGGAGTGGCTCGGGGCCTTCGCGCTCTCAGAACCCGATGCCGGGTCCGACATCGCTTCCATCCGGACCCGGGCCGAACGGGACGGAGACGATTGGGTCATCAACGGGCAGAAGATGTGGTGCACGTTTGCCGACCAGGCCGACTTCTTGATCGTCGTGGCGCGCACGACCCCCTACGACCCCTCCAACCGCCACGCCGGCATCCGCAACTTCTACGTTCAAAAGGAGCGGGACGGCTTCCCGCCGGGTGTGAGCGGCAACCCGATCCGCAAGATCGGATATCACGGGTGGAAGACCTGGGAGTTGTCGTTTTCCGATCTTCGTGTGCCTGGAGATGCCCTCCTCGGTCAGGAGCGCCCGGGCCGGGAGGACTCAACCTCAGGGTTTCGCAACGTGAGTCGCGGGTTGTCGAGTGCACGGGTCCATACGGCTGCCCGGAGCGTAGGGCTGGCCCGTGGCGCGTTGGAGGACTCGGTGCGCTACGTCCAGGAACGGAAGCAATTCGAGCGACCGATCGGAGAGTTCCAGGCCATTCGCTTCAAGATCGCCAAGATGGCCGCAGAGATCGAAGCGTGTCGTGCCCTCATGTACCAAGTGGCGTCGGACGCCGAGGCAGGCCTGCCGGTTGACGCTCAAGCCTCGATGGTGAAGTACCTGGCGAGTGAGATGGCAGAGCGGGTCACGAGCGAGGCACTGCAGATCCACGGGGGAGCGGGCTACACGACGGACTTTCCGGTCGAGCGCTACTGGCGCGACGCCCGACTCACCAAGATCTTCGAGGGGACCTCGGAGATCCAACTGCGGATCATCTCTGACCGGTACCTGCCCCGCTGAGGGCGGCGAGAGAGCCCAGGCCGCAGGGAACAGGCGAAGCGACCTACCCTTCGACGATCTCGATGGCGTACTCGGGGCAGTTCGGGGCCACCTTTTCAGCTCGAGTCCCAAGACCAACGAAGCGGCCATGCTCCGGATCGACCGGCGGAATCACCTCGGCTTCAGTCGGATCGTCGCCACCAAGCGATAGGTCTTTGTCTTACGGCTGATGATGTAACAGCCCCCGACGCCGGCAGCCGCGCCTGACCGGTGGGACGGCCAGGCAGCCTCCTTATGGTGAAGCAAGCGCTCCAGTGCCGTGCGTTCCGGCTGCCTCCGGTTGGCCGCCGCGCGATGCGAGATACTGGAGGGTCGGAACGTGTCGGGACTGGAGGTAACGACATGGCGGTCGAGCTCAACCACACCATCATCCCGAGTCGCGACAAGAAGGAGTCGGCCGAGTTCTTAGCCGACCTCCTCGGTCTCGCTCCCCCGAAGCCCTTCGGTCACTTCATGTGCATTGAGACGGCCAATGGGGTCAGCCTGGACTATGACGACCGGACGTCCTTCGAGTCCGGCCACTATGCGTTTCTCATTAGCGAGGAGGAGTTCGACTCCGTCTTCGCTCGGGTGCAGGAGCGGGGACTCCCGTACTGGGCCGATCCTGGCCATCGCCAGGAGAGCGTGGTCAACGGCCACGGTCGGGGCTTCTACTTCGAGGACCCCTCTGGGCACAACATGGAGGTTCTCACTCGCCCCTACGGCACGTAGGCAGTGTTGCCGAGAGGGCGCGATTGCTACACGATCAGCCCCCCGTTGGTGACCAACCGTTCCCTGCGAGAACCATTTCGGTCTCACTGGGTCTGCAACGATTAGCTGTGCCTGGGCTTTATCCACCGATCGTGGCGAACGCCTCGGGGATGCTCGGTGTCGGCGACGGGAACGCCATTTGCTGGGAGACGAGCGGCAACCCGGATGGCGTACCAGCGGTCGTCCTTCACGGCGGCCCGGGGTCGGGGTGTACCCCTGGGATGCGGCGTTTCTTCGACCCGAAGCGCTACCGCATCGTCTTGTTCGACCAGCGAGGATGTGGACGGAGTCGTCCGCACGCGAGCGATCCGGCGACTGACTTGTCAGTGAACAAGACCGAGTACCTGATTCGGGACATCGAGGCCCTGCGGGACCACCTCGGCATCGAGCGGTGGCTGATCTTCGGCCACTCGTGGGGCTCTGTGCTCGGCTCCGCTTATGCCGAGCGCCATCCCCAAAGCGTCTCCCACGCCGTCCTGGCGGGGGTCGGGACCGGACGGCGAGCCGAGATCGACCAGCTCTATCGCGGACTGGCCCCCTTCTATCCCGCAGCGTGGGCTCGCTTCGTTGCCGGCGTGCCGAAAGACGTTCCTGACTTTGACCTTCTCGAGGCGTATCGGCGTCTGCTCGAGGACCCCGACGCCGCAGTCAGAGAGCGAGCCGCCCGGGCTTTCAGTGCCTGGGAGTGGGCATCGGCCGCGCCGGACTCGCCACCTCCTCCACACTGGCTCGACCCTGCCTTCCAGCTGGCGCGCTCACGCATCGTGACCCACTACTTCACCCATGGCTGTTGGATCGACGACGGATCGTTGCTCGACAGAGCGGGGCTTCTCTGCGACATTCCTGCCATCATTGTCAACGGCGAGTTTGATCCGCTCGCACCGCTGCGAAGCGCGGAGGCATTGGTGATGGCGTGGCCGGGGGCCGAGCTTGTCATTGTCGAAGGAGCCGGCCACACAACGGCGAGCGATGGCATGACGGACGCGATCGTCGCCGCCACTGACCGAATGGCGGGTAGCGGCTCAGCTTCAATCTGAGGATGCCTTCCTCCCTGCCTGGTGGATGTTGCGCTCACAGCCGCCGAATACCGCTCAAGCGAGTTCTTGCATCAATCCCGGGGAGCTGGGGCAGTGAGGGTTCGAACCTGACCGGCGCGATAGACCCCATTCCTGCCGGGCGTGAGGCAGCGGACGACGGCGGAGCAGACGCCGTTACTGAGGAGTCCCGACGCCCCGCTTGGTCCCCTGCCAGCCCCACCGTCAGCCACCGCTCAGGTCAGGAACCCGCCTTGATCGCCCAGTCATCGATCATTCGGCGGGCGATACTCATGGGCGGAGGGACAGTTGGCAGTGCGTCCGGTGCGAACCACCCGGCTTCTACAATTTCAGAGCCGTCGACGCGCAACTCACCGGCGCGCCACGCGGCGGTGAAGCCAATCATGAGCGAGTGCGGAAACGGCCAGGGTTGGCTGGCAAAGTAGCGGATATCGGCGACTTCGACGCCGACCTCTTCGGCCACTTCCCTCGTCACTGTCTCCTCCAGGGTTTCGCCCGGTTCGACAAAGCCGGCGAGGCACGAGTACATGCCGGGGGGGAAGTTGGCATTTCGAGCCAGGAGCGCCCTTCCGTCCCGCTCGACGAGGCAGATCACGGCGGGGGCAAGACGAGGGAAAGCTATCGATGCACATGAGGGACAGCGTCGGGCGCGCTCCCCTGGCGAGTCCTCGGTCTCATCACCGCAGCGACCGCAAAACCGGGTGGTCCGTGCCCACTCGATGAGCTGCACGCCGCGACCAGCCACCATCCAGGTGATCTCATCAACCCCGTTCCAGAGTTGGCGGAGGTCCTGATAGGTGGCCGATTCGACGAGGTCACCGTGTGCGTCTGTGTCGACGGCCCAGCATTGCTGCCCGTTGAGGACGCCGAGGAACAGCGCGTGTGGAGAAGGGTCCACTCGGTGAATGGCGACCTCATTGCTTCGAACCGCGAAAACAAGAGCATCACCTTCGGGAGGTCCCGGCGGTTCCAACAGCGGAACAAACATTTATCCAGTCTTGCCGCCCGGTGTGGCGTGAGCACACGCTCGGGTTCTTCGGACCGGCCGGGACGTCGCCGTCTCCGGCACAGGCTCAAGCCCGCGTGGGCGGATCGTCGTCGCAGCAGTCGGCGGCTGATAAGCCAGCAATCAGCCACCTCCTCCCACAGCAGCGTCGAGCCCTCGAGGTCGGTGAAGAGGAAGGTGACCGTGCCGGTGGGGAGCTCAGCCATCCGAGGAGCTGTCGATCGCTGCCAGGTACTCGGCGATGTGGGTGCGGGCGTAGGCGAGGGATTGGTCGCCGTCCATGGCTTCACCCTCGGCCCGCAGCTCGCGCATCTTTGCCTCACCGATGGCGTCGACGAGCAGCGCGCTGGTGTCCCGGCGGATCTGGGTGATCCACTCGTCCCTGGGGTTCGATCCGGGGGCGTCGGCGGGCGGTGTCGGGGTGGGGGCGGCTGGGCTCGACTGGCCGGGGGGTCCCCAGAGGACGCCCTGGAGCACGGCCGCGGGCTCGGGTTGGGTGTCGGCGAGAGCACGAGCGACCACGTGGAAGGTCTCCGACATTGCCGACTGAGCGGTCACGCCCGATCGGTGGGTGAGGTCGAGCCAACGGTCAGCGGCGCGCAGGGCGGCCGTCCAGTCGGCCAGACGGGCGGCAGTCATGACGGCCGCGGAGAGAGCGTTCATAGTCGCGACACCGAAGGTCTCGGCCTCGGCGAGCAAGGCGGCGGCCCGTTGGGGGTCGCTTGGGGCCAGGGTCGCGGCCAGGGCGTACAAGTTGAGCGCGATGGCGCTCGGCATGCCGTTGCGCCGGGCCAAGGCGAGCCCCTCGGTGGCCCGGGCGATGGCGGCCTTGGGGTCGACCCAGGCCAGGTAATACGCGCTCCTCCCGAGGAAAATCGCCGCCCGGCCGTCGAGCCCGGCGGCGCGGGCACGCTCGGCTGTGTCCAAGGACCACTCGGCCGCTTCGGCCAGGCGGCCGGTGCCAACGGCGACCAACCCCCGCTCGCCCGACACGTACGCCTCGATGCCGAGGCCCAGGGGGTCAGGGCCGGGACCGAGGCGCTGCTCGGTCTCCAAGGCCCGGTCGAGGAGCTCGAGCGCCAGGCCAGAGTCGCCGCCCCCCTGTGCCCGCCGGGCGCTTTCCAGGAGGGCCCGGGCCGATCCCGGATGCTCGGCCGCCCCGGGGAGGGCCAGCACCGCGGCCGGCTCGAAGTCCACCGGATTGTCGACCTGGGCCCTCGACAGGGGCAACGCGCACAGCAGCCCCATAGCGCGGTCCACGTCTTGGGTGTCGAGGGCGAAGGCCATGGCCGCCAGCAGGTTGTCGTGCTCCTGGGCCAGGCGGGCGAGGACCTCAAGCTGCTTTGGCCCGTACATCGCCCGGTGGATCCCGCCGGCGAACTCGATGTAGTAATCGGCGTGTCGGGCCCGCAAGGGGTCGGTCTCGCCGGCCTCGGCCAACCGTTCCTCGCCGTATTGGCGGATGGTCTCGAGTAACCGGTAGCGGGTCTCGGCGCCGGTCGGGGTGGCGACGACCAGGGAGCGGGCCACCAGGGTGGCCAAGAGGTCGAGCACATCGTCGACCTCGATCAGCTGGCCAGCGCACACGGCTTCGGCGGCCTCCAGGGTGAAGCCGCCGGCAAGGACCGAGAGGCGGATGAGCAGTTGGCGCTCGGGATCGCTGAGCAGCTCGTAGGACCAGTCGATGGTGGCCCGCAGGGTCTGGTGGCGTTCGATGGCCACCCGGTCCCCACCGGTCAAGAGGCGGAACCGCCGGTCGAGCCGTCGGGCCAACTCGCTCGGGGTCATGGCCCCGATGCGGGCCGCGGCCAGCTCGATAGCGAGGGGCACCCCGTCGAGGCGGGTGCACACCTGGGCCACCCCGGGGGCGTTGGACAGGTCCAAGGCGAAGTCGGCCTTCACCGCCCGGGCCCGGTCAATGAATAGCTGCACCGCCTCGCAGGTGGCCAGCCCCTCGAGGCCGGCCCCCTCGTCGGGAACGCCCAGGGACGGGACGACCAGGATCTGCTCGCCTCGCACGTTCAAGCCCTCCCGGCTGGTGGCCAGCACCTTGACCCCGGGACAGGCCCCCTCGATACGCGTGACCAATGAGGCCACCGGGCGCAGGAGGTGCTCGCAGTTGTCCAAGACCAACAGCAGGCGCTGGTCCGAGAAGAAGGCGACGAGCGATTCCTCCAGGCTCAGGCCCGGACGGGCGCTGACCTGGAAGACCCCGGCCACCTCCTGGGCGACCCAGTCCGGATCGCGCACCGAGGCCAGCTCGCAGAGCCAGGCCCCGTCTCTGAACTGGGGCAGGACCTCGGCGGCCACCTGGAGGGCCAGGCGGGTCTTGCCCACCCCGCCCACCCCGGTGAGCGTCACCACCGGGAACATCTCGAGGGCCTGGGCGACCCGGGCCAGGTCCTCTGCTCGACCGACCAGCGAGCTGTGCTGGAGGGGCAGGTTGCCCGGGTAGTGCTCGAGGGAGCGCAGGGGCGGGAAGTTGGCCGGCAGGGAGCCGTGGCGGACTTGGAACACCCGCATCGGCTCGGACAGGTCCCGGAGGCGGTGCTCACCGAGGTCGACCAACCCGACCCCTTCGGGCAACCCACCGCGCACCAGGTGTTCGGTCGCTCCCGAGACCAGCACCTGGCCGCCGTGGGCGATGGCCATCAACCGGGCGCAGCGGTTGAGGGGCTGGTTCATGTATTGCCCGTCGACCAGTTGCCCTTGCCCGGTGTGGAGCCCCATCCGCACTCGGAGCGGACCGGTCTCGGTGGGCCAGGTCTCCTCGGTGAGCTTCAGTTGGGCATCGAGGGTCGCAGCGATGGCGTCATCGGGAGAGGAGAAGGCGGCGGCCATCCCGTCGCCCATCTTGGAAAACACCACCCCGCCATGGCCGGTGATGGCCGCTTCCAAGATGGTGTCGTGTCGGGCGAGCGCGTCGCCCATCGCGTCTCGATGCTCTTCCCAGCGGCGCGTGGAGCCCTCGATGTCGGTGAAGAGGAAGGTGACGGTGCCCGTAGGCAGCTCGGCCATTGGACCCTCTCTCCATCGTTACGCCTCGCTAGCAGGGCGAACGTACCAGGCGAGGGGAAAGGCGTCTCGAGCTGGACGTGTCGCGCCGAGCGACAACCGCAGCCGGCAACACTGTGTTGTCCTGGCGGAGTTAAAGGTGGCCAGCCGGGCTCGGCGAGGCTGATGATCCAACCGCCCCCCGGCACTCTGCGGCGGTGTCTGACGACGTATCAGTCGCGCGGAGTAGCAAGCATCATTGCAGGAGCTTTGCCGGGTTCTCAGCCGCGGCAAGAGGCACTTCGGATCTGAGCGGGGTGCAGTTGGTAATCGGTGGCAGACGAACCGGAATGTGTCCCACAGACCCGACGTACGGTGCAGTCCCGGGCCGCTATGGAGCTGCTCTTATGGGGCATCCTCTCGCAGCGCGGTGAGTGGTTGGCCGTCGGCCAGTCGATAAAGGTCTCTCAGCATGCAGATCTGCGTCCCGTGATGGCTGATCTCGTTGAGCATCGAGGCGATGATGTGATGGCCTGTCGCTGCGGGCCCGGGGTGGCCCGGATATCCCCAGAACCGAGTCTTCTGCTCTAGCTGCTCCTCGGTGGCCGCCTCTAGCGCCGAGCGCAGTCCTCGCCAGCCGGACTGGAGAGCCTCGACGGCTTCGGCAGCCGAGGTGAACCTTGGATGGTCGGCGATGTATGGCGACGTCCAGCCGCTCTCAGCGGTCTTGCTGCCTCCGAGGAAGTCCAACTGCGATGCGCGGCCGGGCATCGAGCCGCAGTGCCACATGAGCCAGGCGATGGTGGTGATGGGCTCCGCCGCTTTACCTGGGGCAGAGGTGGCGGCAAGCTCGCCGTCAAAGTCGGCCACCCAGTCGCCAGACCCGAATGGTGTCGGCGTCTGACAGTCCTCCCGACGGCGGATGCTCCATGATCCCGGGAACGGCTCCCAGAAGAACTCTTCGTCGGTGAGGTCGGTCCAGGCCCATCGCAACGTGAACCTCTCGATGAAGAGCATCGACGTCAACGCTGTGTCGGCGCGCTTCCCAGCCACCGACGGAGTGTAAGGCCAGTGAGCAGCCTATGCCGCAGACATCGCCGACCGGCCATAGGGGTTCATGCCCTCCGAGCCGGCATTCGGGGATACCACTTGACTCGGCTAGGTAGCCGGTTGAACAAGGGCAGCCTGACACTCAGCCACCCGCTGCTGGAACCCTGGCTCGTTAGCTTTGAGGTCCTTTTTGCGAGGTGGGACCACAGAGCGACGAGATGCGCAAGTTTGCCGAGGATGCCATGGCTCAAGGGCGCAAAAGGGACGGCAACGAAGGTTCGCTTAGCCTCCGCAGGGCAGGGTCAACGCCGGTGTTACTCGAGGCCACTGTCGTTCGTACACAGTATTGTCGTCCTGACACGTCATGGAGGCCGAGATGAGCAAGCAGATGGCCTGGGCGGAGCGGCTCCGACTCATGACGCAGGAACGCATCGCTGAGCCGGTGATCGCGGCGGGGCTGTTCGCCCCGGCCGGTGCCATGGGTGGCATGGGAGTCGCCAACTTCAGTCTCCTGGCCGGGATGCTCAGAGACCGTCAGATCAACCGGCGATCCGGTGGTCTCGGCCATGCTGGGGTGTTCAAGGATCGCCAGGCGGTAATCGCGGTCACCGCCGACAAGATCTACGGCTTCACCGCGAAGCCAAAACGCGGATCGGGATACCAGATCGTGGAGCAAGTAGTCGTTTGGGACCGCAAGGACGTCCGCACCACCGTGAACGACAAGCGGGTGACGAAGGCGGTCACCTTCGACGTTGGACCGACCGGGGAACGTTACGAGCTTGAGATGGTGAAACTTGCGGGAACCCTGAACGACGCGGTCCTCCACGAGTTGATCCCCTCCTCGTAGATCACAAGCGAACCGGACGACCGCCCGACGCTGAGCACGTGGCGACAATCACAGCCCACGAAGTCATCTGGCTGGCTGGGTGTGTCGCTTAAAGGGCGGAGGGCGAACGAAGACCAGATTCGAAGAGAGAGGGAATGACACGGGCTTAGACATCGGCTCTCGCTTTGCCTGACGTCCCACCAGGGGACATCGGGACTGTTACGTAGATAGCCGGACTCCAGGCGACGGGGGCTGTTACATCATCATCCACCGGACCCGTGGAGCGTCTCAGTCTGTAGGGGACAGAAACTCGACGACTTCGTTTCCAACTTTGGTCAGGTCGAACCAGAAAAGGTCGTGACCCGCCATAGTCAGTTGGACACGCATCTTTGGTCGGTGAGTACCAAGTCGCTCTAACCCGTCTCCTAAACTCTGGCGGTAGATGCTCTAAGTCCCCAAGTCCCTTGTTCCTCGCTCGAGGACATGTGGTTGTGCCACGCCGATGCCGCTTCGTCGGTCAGCGTGACGAAGCGGTGACCAGGACGTCCTTGAGGGTTTCGAACTCCTCGAGACACTGACCGCTGCCAATGGCCACGCAGTTCAGCGGGTCCCGGGCAACGGTGACGGGTATCCCCGTCTCGTAGGCGAGGCGCGAATCGAGCCCGTGCAGCAAAGAACCACCACCGGCGAGGACGATTCCCCGCTCCAGCAGGTCGGCGGCCAGCTCGGGAGGGGTCTTGTCCAAGGTGGTCTTGACCGCGTCGACGATAGCGGTCACCGGCTCCTCGATGGCTTGGCGGATCTGCGCGGTCGAGATGACGACGGTCTTCGGGAGCCCACTCAGCAGATCGCGGCCCCGGATCTCGCGGGAGAGCTCCTCTTCGAGCGGATAGGCAGAGCCATAAGTGATCTTTAGCGCCTCGGCCGTTTGCTCGCCGAGCGCCAGGCTGAATTCCTTCTTCACGTAGGCGATGATGGCCTCGTCCATCTCGTCGCCCCCGATGCGCACCGATTGGCTGGTGACTATCCCGCCGAGCGAGATGACGGCCACCTCGCTGGTGCCCCCGCCGATGTCGACCACCATGTTTCCCGTCGGCTCTTCGATTGGCAGCCCGGCCCCGATGGCCGCGGCCATGGGCTCTTCGATGATGTAGGCCTTGCGGGCGCCGGCGTACTCGGCCGCCTCCATCACCGCCCGTTGCTCGACTCCGGTGATCCCCGACGGAACGCAGATCACCATGCGGGGCTTGGCCAAGCGGCGCTGGTGCACCCGGCGGATGAAGTAACGGAGCATCTTCTCGCAGATCTCAAAGTCGGCGATGACCCCATCCTTGAGCGGCCGGATGGCCTGGATGTTGCTCGGGGTCCGACCGATCATGGCCCTGGCCTCGGCGCCCACAGCCAACGGGCGACCGTCCTTCACGTTCACGGCGACCACGGACGGTTCGCTCAAGACGATGCCCAGACCGCGGACATACACCACGGTGTTGGCGGTCCCGAGGTCGATGGCCATGGCCCGGCTGCGAAGGGAAAACCGGTTGTCCGACACGTGGCCCCGTTCCGCTCTGGGACGGAGCACCCAAATTGGGCCGGTCCGACCCAGACGTTGCTCGAAAGGCTACGCGGGATGGAGGACCGGAACAAGGCCGTCTCGGAGGCAAGTCGCGACCGTCAGCTGTGATCCGCTATCTCCGAGGGAACCCGAGGTCGAAAGCCGGCCCGGACAACCCGATCGAACGGCTCGGTGGCTGAGAGCGACAGCCCCCGCCGCCGCGGCTGACGACGTATCAGCCCGCCTTCTGCGACACGGCCCTGGTTCATGGGCTCGCACCGGGCGTGGCCCGTCTCATGCGGGTAACCAACTCCGCGCCAGAGCCTCGTCGCTAATCTGGATGTGTGGACCTCGGCAAGGTAGGCATCTGGTTTAGCGGATCCTGGCGGCTGCCGGATTCCCCCCTGGACGTCGCAGCGGAGATGGAGGGTCTCGGTTACTCGGCCTTGTGGTCTTCGGGTCGCTTCGAGCCAGGTTTGTCCAAGCACTTCGAGCGCCAGCTCGCCGCGACGACCCATCTGGTGGTGGCCAGCGGCATCGTCAGCATTTGGCCGACTTCGCCCCAGGAGATCGCAGAGGCGGTGGCCGACCTCGCCGACCGCTACCCCGGTCGCTTTCTTTTGGGTCTGGGAGCGAGCCACGCGCCGGTGGTCGCGGAGTACACCCGGCCCTACTCCAAGATGATCAGTTACCTCGACGCCCTCGACTCGGCCGGACCTTCGGTGGCGAAGGATCACCGAGTGCTCGCCGCCCTCGGGCCGCGCATGTTGGAGCTGGCCGGTGAGCGGAGCGCCGGAGCGCACCCGTACTTCGTTCCGGTCGAGCACACGGTGCGGGCCCGGGCGCTCCTCGGGCCTGGTCCGCTGCTAGCCCCTGAGGTGACGGTCGTGCTCGAGCGAGACCCCAGCAAAGCCCGCGCGCTGGCGCGGACGTTCACGGGGGGCTATCTCCGGTTGCCGAACTACGCCAACAACCTGCGCGCTCTCGGCTTCGGAGACGACGACCTCGCCGGCGGTGGGAGTGATCGTCTCGTCGATGCAGTCGTGTGTTGGGGAGACCTGGACGCGATAGCCGCTCGGGTGCACGAGCATCACGAAGCGGGAGCCGACCATGTCTGTATCCAAGTCATTCCAGCCACGCAAGCGTCGTTTCCTTTAGCTGAGTATCGGGAGCTTGCTGCTGCACTTCGGCTCGACTGAGGACTGGTCCGAGGCAGATCGGATATCGAGGCGACCACCCGGCCCCGATCTGGCGGACACGCTCGCGCGTTAGATTGACGCGCTCGCCGCCTTCTTCCAGCGGCCTGGGTCAGCGTGGCGCCCGAAGCGGCCAGTGCGGTGCCGTCGCGGCCGGCCTCGATGGCTTGGGTCCTGGATTCGATTACCAGCCAAGCTCCCGCAGCCGTTCATCACTGATTCCGAAGTGATGACCGACTTCGTGAATTATGGTTTCTCTCACCGCTACTGCGACCTGCTCCTCGGTCTGGCATCGCCTGCAGATGGAATCCTGATAAATGGTGATGCGGTCAGGGAATGCACCGGCATAGGACCCTCGCTTCGTCAGCGGCACCCCTTGGTAGAGGCCCAATATGTTGTCAGTGTCGCCCTGGTCCTCGACCATCACGGCGACGTTTGCCATCTTGTCCCCGAGTTCGGTAGGGATGGAGTCCAGCGCGTCGGCGACCAACTGCTCGAACCGGTCGCGAGGAATCGATACCATTTTCTCCAAGGTAGCCCGCTCCAATGTCGTAGAAGTCAGCTCCATGGGTGCGCGCCTCGGGCGCGACCCGGGCGGGCGGCGGGAAGGGCAATCTGGCGGCGTTGCGGAACTCCTGGTCAGGGCGTGGGCCGCAGCGGACTCGAACCTCTGACACCCGTGCACAGCCTGCGATATCGGGCCGAGACAGAGCCAGATCGATCCCTTGTTCGATGTCGCGTTCGTCGGGGCGGCCGTAGTGTTCGGGGGCTGTCAGCGCATCAGCCGGCACGCACCTAGGAACCGCCAACGACCGACGTCGGCACGGGCCGAATCAAAGTAGCGCATGGTCGAGTTGAGCGCGTCAGGGTGCTGTGGATCTCAGTAGAGAAGAGCGTGCCTAGCTCGGCGACGCCGATGTCGGCTGCTTCTGGTTCACTCGCGGCTCTGCGACGGCTGAGCCCGGTCAGTCGGAGGGCCGTTGCCCCCAGGCCGTGACGAGTGGCGAGGTCGCCAGGTCCAATCGACCGCGCTCGACGTGGTCGAGGTGGCGGGCGATCTCCTCGTTCGAGGCCAAACCGCGCTCCACCAGGCTCTGGGCGATCGACCGCACCGTCGTCAGCTCCAGGGCCGCCGAAGCCGGCTGGGTGATCGGGAAGTAGGCATCGGCGCCGACGCCGGCGAGGCCGACCTCGCGGAGGCGCCGGGGCAGGGAGCGACCGTAGGCGAGATCAACGCCTCGCTCGGCGAGCAGGGTGCGAAACCCAGCCCGCAGCCGGTTGGCCAACGCCTCCGCCGGACCCAGCTCCTCCAGGCACCCCAGCGGCTGCAGTGCCGGGTCGGCATCCTCGACCAGCAACCAGCCGCCCGGGGCGAGGCACCGCGCCATTGACGCCAGGGCCGCGTCCCGTTCGACCACGTGGACGAGGACCAGGCGGGCGTGGATGAGGTCGAAGACCTCATCGGGCGGTGCGTCCCGACCGATGTCGTGCCTTCTGACCTCGACCCGAGCGCCGTCCGTGGCGGCCGCCCAGGACACGTCGATGTCCGTGGCCAGCACTCGACCCGACGGCCCGACGCGCTCGGCCAGCCCGCGCGCCACGCTGGGACCCCCGGCACCCACCTCCCAGCATCGCCACCCCTGGGTGAGGCCCCGGTCCGACATGTGCCGGAAGGTCCACGGGTCAAAGAGGTCCGAGAGGGCGCGCAGGCGGGCCTCTGCGTGCGCGGCTTGGTTGTCCAGGAGGTACCCGTCGTCGGCCATGCCGACAGCTTGCCGCACGGCCTCGCGCCGGCTCGCGGCTATCGACTCGGGGCCCATCGACTCGGGGCCGTCGAAGGTATGGTCACGGCACCCGGGAGAACGGAGCACCGCGATGGCCGAGACAGCTGGTCGATCGAACCTCGCTACCGTCGTCCTCGTGCATGGGGCATGGCACGGCGCGTGGTGCTGGGAGCGCGTGGTCGGCCCGCTGCGCGATGCCGGCGTGGACGTCGTGACGCCCAACCTTCCCGGCCACGGCGGCGACCCCGGACCGCTGGCCGACCTGCACGGGGACGCGAAGCGGGTGCGGGACGTCCTCGACTCGCTCGACGCGCCGGTCGTCCTGCTGGGGCACTCCTACGGCGGGGCCGTCATCACCGAGGCGGGCGACCATCCGGCCGTCGCCCATCTCGTCTACCTCTGTGCGTTCGCCCTCGGCGAAGGGGAGACGGTGGCCACCGGCGGCGCCAACGATCCCGACACCGCGGCCATCTCACAAGAGGGACGGCTCGACCCCGTGGCGAGCTTCGTGCCCAACGCCGACGGGACAGCCGTCACGGTGACGCGGGACGGCGCGATCGCCGCGCTCTACAACGACTGCGATGCCGAGTCGATCGAGTGGGCGCTCGCCCGCCTCGGTCCCCAACCGCTCATCACGTTCCAGCAGGCACCTGTCGCTCTCGCGTGGCGGAGCAAGCCGTCCACCTACGCCGTGTGCGCGCAGGACGAGGCGATCCATCCGGAGCTGCAGCGGGTCATGGCCCGCCGGTGCTCGACGAGCGTCGAGTGGCCGACGGGGCACTCGCCGTTCCTCTGCCGGCCCGAGCTCGTCGTCGACCTGCTCCGCGAGCTCGCCCAGTCGGCGGGGAAGTAGCCGGTTCGGACGGTATTCCGGCTCGCCGGACTCAGAAGATGTACTGGCCCGTCGGACAGGCCCGCTGGAGCCAGGCGCCGTAGGTACTGGACCAGTCGGCCCCCGCGGGATTGATCTGGTTGTCGTGCGCGTAGTACGCGGCGAAGGCGGCTTGCTTGGCGGCCAGCAACGCCGCGTTCGAGATGTTGGCGGCCTGGGACGCGCCGGCCTGGTAGCCCTCCCACGCCGTCACGACGGCGTGGGTGCCCGCCTGCGCCACGGCCCAGAAGGCGAAGACCGACCCGGCCAGATGGTCGGCGTGGTCGGACCACGCCGGTCCCGCGTTGGCGTGCACGAAGTCCTGGAGCATGACCAGGTCCGGTCCGACCGTCGTGACCAGGCCGGCGATGGTGGCCCGGACGGTGGCGGCCGAGTAGCTCCCCCCGCCGTCCAGCGCGCTCATCGCCGTGATGTCCCCCGCCAGCAGTTTCTTCAAGCTCACGTGCCCGGTGGAGGCGAACCCCGAACCGTCGACGTTGCCGTCGGGTAGTCGCAGAAAGGCAAGGTCGAGGAGGCCGTGCGTCGCGCTCACGCTCGTCAGCCCGGCCGCACCCGGCACGGGCGTGATGGTCCCGGTCGTCCAGGACAGGCTGCCACCGACCATGGAGGCGTAGGCGGCCATCACCCCCTGCTCGCGGCCCTGCCAGTAGGCCGTGTCCAGGCCGCCGTCGCCGGCGGTCAGGTAGAGCGTGGTGATCGAGTCACCCCGCTCCACGAACTGGAGCAGGGGTGGCGACATGAAGAGCAGGTCATCGTCCGGATGAGCAACGACGTGGAGGATCTTCACCCGATGGCTCCCTGCGGGTCCGGCCGGGCTCGTCGGTCGGACGGGGCGGCGACGACCATCGACATGTCTCGGGATGGTACCGACCTCGAGTGGCGGATGGGCTCCGTCCCCGGACATAGCGTGCGGATCGTGCCGCCTGCGTCCCACGCCCCCGAAGACGACCTGGCGCGGGTCGCCGACGCGACCGCCCGGTTCCTCCGGGCGATCGAGCCCCTGTCCGATCGAGATGTGCAACGGTCGATCGGCCTGGACGGGTGGACCAGGGCCCACGTCATCACACACCTGGCCCGGAACGCCGACAGCCACTGGCGCCGGGCGCACGCGGCGGCGCGTGGCGAGGTCATCGAGCAATATCCGGGTGGTTCCGAGGGCCGAGCGGCCGAGATCGAGGCGGGAGCGGCGCGCAGCGCCCAGGCGACGGTCGAGGACTTTCGCAAATCGAGCGCCACGCTCGCGGCCGTCTGGGGGGACGTGGCGCCGGAGGCGTGGTCGGGCGTCACGCGTGACGTCGGTGGTCGCGAGCGTCCGCTCGGCGCGCTGCCGGCCCGGCGCTGGCAGGAGCTCGAGGTCCACCTCGTCGACCTCGAACTTGGTGTGTCCTACGCGGACTGGTCGGACGACTTTCTCGACGTCTTCCTGCCCAAGTTGCGGGCGACCGTCAAAGCCCGGCTCCGGGCGGGCGCCCGAATCCCCTCGATGCCGTTCGGCGACCGCCGGGAGGAGCTGGCGTGGCTGTACGGCCGGGTTCACCGTCCCGACCTGCCCGAACTCGCGCCGTGGGGGTGAGTGGGGGCCCGAGGGGCGGGGGCTACCCCCAAGGACAGACGCCCGCTAGCAGCCTTCTCAGCGGGCCCAAGAACCCTTAGGTTGGAATGGACGGGCTGGTCGCAGCCCCGTGATGAACCGCAACCGAAGAGAGTGGGTATTGATGTCCGGTTCGAATCCGCCGGCGATCGTGGTGTCAGATGACCTGAAAACTTGGGCCCGGGGAATCACCCGCACCGTCCTCCGGACGCCCTTCACCAGGCGAACCTGGTCAGAGCTCTGGTTCTTCGGCGTGGGGGCCGTGGTCGCTGCCCTCGGTTTCGCCTTCGTGGGGCTCACGATGGTCGCCGGAGTGGCGTTGGCCGTCACCTTCTTCGGGCTCGCACTCATCGGGCTCTCCCTCCGCGGGGCCAGGCGAATCGGCCGGATGCAGCGATGGCTCGCCAGACGGCTCATCGGTGAAGCGATCGAAGAGCCTGATCCGTTCGCTGGACGCGCCGGATTCCTGGGCTGGCTGCAGTCGACACTGCGGGACCGGACGGCCTGGCGCGCCGTGGCCTACGTGGTGGTGAAGGTCCCCCTGACCTTGGCGGGGATCCTGGTCGCGTTCAGCGTGTGGTTCGACGCGTTCACCTGCCTCCTGACCCCCTTCTCGGGATCGGATCAGCCCGCCGTCTTCGGCCTGCCCCGAGTCTTCGTGCCGTCGGGTGTCCTCCGGCCGTTCAGGGGCGGGCCCCACGGGCTGGAGATCTTCCTCACCGGGGTGGTCCTGTTCTTCATCGCTCCCTGGGCCGTTCGAGTCGTGATCTCCGTCGACCGGCTCTTGATGCGGGCCCTGCTGACCCCGGATCCCGTGACCGTTCGGGTTCGCTCCCTCGAACATGCCCGAGCGCAGACGGTCGACGCCTCGGCGGCGACGCTGCGACGGATCGAGCGGGACCTCCACGACGGCACCCAAGCCCAACTGGTCGCCCTGGCCATGCGCCTCGGGATGGCCAAGGAGAAGTTGGAAGACACCGACAACGTGGACCTCGATCAGGTGCGTGAGCTCGTGAACAGCGCGCACCGGAGCGCCAAGGAGACAATTGTGGAGCTGCGGGACCTCGCCCGGGGGATTCACCCTCCGGCGCTCGACACCGGCCTCGAGGGCGCGCTCGCCACCCTGGCGGCGCGCAACACCATCCCGACCGGCCTCACCGTCTCGCTCAGCGACCGGCCGACCCCGGCGATCGAGGCGATCGCCTACTTCTGCGTGGCCGAGCTGCTGGCCAATGTGGCCCAGCACGCCAACGCCTCCCAGGCCAGCATCAGCTGCGCGCAGCACGGGCGGTGGCTGCGCCTGGTCGTGCGCGACGACGGCGTTGGCGGCGCGCAACCCTCGGATGTGGGGTCGTCTTCGAGCGGATTGAGCGGCCTCACCGACCGGGTCCACGCGGTCGACGGACGACTCGACGTCGTCAGCCCGCTGCGTGGACCGACGGTGGTCACCGTGGACCTTCCGATGCACGCCTAGATGACGGGGACGATACGCGTTGCCATCGCGGAGGACTCGGCCATCCTCCGGGACGGGCTGGTCCAGCTGCTCGTCGATCGGGGATTCGTCGTCACGGATGCCGTGAGCGACGCCGCCGCCCTGCGCCGCTCAGTCGAGCAGGACTGCCCCGACGTGGCGGTCGTCGACATTCGCATGCCCCCGACGTTCACCGACGAGGGGTTGCGGGCGGCCATCGATCTCCGTCGACGGCACCGAGGCCTCGGCATCCTGCTGTTCTCCCAGTACGTCGAGACCCGCTACGCGGCGCAGCTGCTGGCCGATGACGCGGCCGGGATCGGCTACCTGCTGAAGGACCGGGTGGCCGACGTCAGCGACTTCGTCGAGGCCCTCCGGCGGGTGGCCTCCGGAGGGACCGCCCTCGACCCAGAGGTGGTCACCCAGCTCCTGGGGGCGTCACGGCGCACCGACTCGATGTCGGTGTTGAGCACCCGGGAGAAGGAGGTGCTCTCCTTGATGGCGGAGGGCCGGTCCAATGCGGCGATCGCGAGCGCGCTCGTCGTGTCCGAGGGCGCCGTCGAAAAGCACGTCGCCAACATCTTCACGAAGTTGGCCCTACCGGTGTCCCAGTCCGATCACCGCCGGGTCCTGGCGGTGCTTCGCTTCCTCGACTCCTGATCGACGCCCCGGCGGGCTGAACGATGCCCGCGCGTCGGGCCGGCATCACGAAGCTCCTCCGGGAGGGCTGTCGGGGCGCTCGAGGGGCCTTGGCTCCTGTCACAATGACGACATCCGGCTCCAGTCGGAGAGAAAAACGAAAGAGGGGTCTTGCACCTCACGTGGCGTGAGGTCTTATGGTCGTCGTATGGCGATCGGGAGTGAGATCCGCATGGGTACCGGGTACAAGGTCGGCGAGCTGGCAGCGGCTACAGGTCTCACCGTGCGCACCCTGCACCACTATGAGGAGATCGGGCTCCTGGTGGCGTCGGATCGGACGGAGGCGGGGCACCGGGTGTATGACGATGCCGACGTCGAGCGGCTCTACCACATCTGCCTGCTACGGCGGCTGGGCCTGCCCCTGGGTGAGATCACGCACGCGCTGGACGACCCGGGGTGGGACATCAAGGCCGCCCTACGGGCTCACCTGGCGGAGGTCGAGCGGCAGCTGGAGGTGGGCGCTCGCCTTCGGGGCCGGCTCGCTCGTCTCGCCGGCTCCATTGCACCGACCGAGGACCCGCCCACTCAGGACCTGCTAGCGCTACTGGAGGAAATGACCATGCTCGATACGAATATCCAACGCCGCATCTCCATCCTCGTCTACAAAGACATGGAGGCTGCATTCGACTTCCTCATCAACGTCTTTGGTCTCGGTCCGGGTGAGTTGACCCGTGACGACACGGGCCGCGTCGTCCACGGCGAGGTGCAGGCGGGCGATGGCGTCATCTGGCTGCACCCCGAGACTGACGAGTTCGCGCTGAAGTCGCCGCAGACCCTCGGCGCCTCCACCGGGATGATCGCCGTCATGGTCGACGACGTCGACGCCCACTTCCGCTACGCGTCAGAGCGCGGGGCACGCATCAGGTACGAGCCGGTCGACCAGGACTACGGCTACCGCGAGTACGGCGCCTTCGACAGCGAAGGCTGCCTGTGGTCGTTCATGAAGCCGCTCGACTGACAAGTCCCGACACCCTCGCCCGGGGCGGCTCAGACCCGCTCGATCACCGCCGCATCGTTGTCGCGCACACTGCGCGCCCCCTCAGGAGCAGCCGCTGGTCGTCCCGCAGCTGCCGCAGACGTAGCAGGAGCCCGATCGCTGCATGGCATCACCGCAGCTGTAGCAGTAGGGGGCGTCGCGCAGCTCCCCCCGGGCGAGCAGCGGGACCCCCGCGACCTGCAGGGCCGGGTTGATCGCCCCGGCGGCGAACCGCTCGGCCATCGTGTCGTCGACCATGCCCGAGGTCGGGGTCGTCGTCTCCTCCACCCCCGGCAAGGTCGGTTGCGTCCGCTCCGAGGTGCTGAGCACCCCGAGCTCCAGGCGCTCGTCGTAGGAGAGGTAGTCGAGCGCCATGCGCCGGAATATGTAGTCCATCAGGCTGGTGGCCAAGCGCAGGTCGGGGTCGTCGGTGAGACCGGCCGGCTCGAACTTCATGTTCGAGTACTTGCGCACGTAGGTGGCGAGGGACACGCCGTGCTGGAGCCCGAGGCTGATCGAGATCGAGAAGGCGTCCATGATCCCGGCCAGCGTCGACCCTTGCTTGGAGACCTTGATGAAGACCTCGCCCGGGCGACCGTCCTCGTACTCGCCCACCGTCACGTAGCCCTCGCAGTCGGCCACCCGGAAGGCGAAGGTCTTCGACAGGCGCCGGCGCGGGAGCCGCTCGCGCACGGCACCCACGACCACGGGGTCGGACTCGCGCCCGCGGGCCAGCACCAGCGCCGACTCGAGCTCGGCGATCCGGTCGGCCAGCCGTCGGTCACGGGCCTCGGCTTCGGAGCCCGGAGGCGCCGCGTCCCCGCTGGCCTTCTCTTCCTTGGTCGTCGACAACGGCTGGGCGACCTTGCAGTTGTCCCGGTAGATGGCGATCGCCTTCAGGCCCAGCTTCCAGGCGTCGATGTGCAGCTGCTCGACGTCCTCGACGGTCACGTCCTCGGGCATGTTGGTGGTCTTGGAGATGGCGCCGCTGATGAAGGGCTGGACCGCTCCCATCATCTTTATGTGGCCCGAGTAATGGATGGTGTTGTCCCCCATTGAGCAGGCGAACACCGTCAGGTGGTCGACGGACAGATGGGGGGCCCCCACGATCGTCTTGCGCTGGTCGATGTGGGCCACGATGTCGGCCACCTGCCCGGCGCTGTAGCCGAGGCGGACGAGCGCCCGGGGGACCGTCTGGTTGACGATCGACATCGTGCCGCCGCCCACCAGCTTCTTCGTCTTCACGAGGCCGAGGTCGGGCTCGACCCCGGTGGTGTCGCAGTCCATGAGCAGCCCGATCGTGCCGGTCGGGGCGAGGACGCTCGCCTGGGAGTTGCGCACCCCGTAGAGCTCGGCCAGCTCGACCGCCTCGTCCCAGGACTCCTGGGCCGCCGACAGGAGCTCGGGCGGCACCAGCTCCTCGTCGATCTTGGCGGCCTCGGCCTGGTGCATGCGCAGGACGTTGACCATGGCGTCGGCGTTCTCGTGGAACCCGGCGAAGGGACCCATGCGGGCGGCCGTACGGGCCGAGGTGGCGTAGGCGTGCCCGGTCATGAGGGCGGTGATGGCACCGGCCCAGGCCCGGCCCCCGTCGGAGTCATAGGGCAGGCCGTTGGCCATGAGGAGGGCGCCGAGGTTGGCATAGCCGAGCCCCAGCTGGCGGAAGCGCCGCGAGTTGTCGGCGATCCGCTCGGTGGGGTAGTCGGCGTTGCCGACCAGGATCTCCTGGGCCGTGAAGACCACCTTGACGGCGGCGCGGAAGTCCTCGACGGCGAACTGATCGTCGTCGTCTAAGAACTTCATCAGGTTGAGGCTGGCCAGGTTGCAGGCCGAATTGTCGATGTGCATGTACTCCGAGCACGGGTTGCTCCCGTTGATCCGGCCGGTGACCGGGGCGGTGTGCCAGGCGTTGATGGTGGTGTCGAACTGCATGCCCGGGTCTGCGCACTCCCAGGCGGCGTGCGAGATCTGCCGGAATAGGTCGCGCGCCGGGAGCCGCCGGACGATCGAGTCGTCGGTGCGCGCCCGCAACTCCCACTCGCCGTCGTCGAGGACCGCCTGCATGAACTCGTCGGTCACCCGCACCGAATTGTTGGCGTTCTGGTACTGGATCGAGTGGCTGTCGGCGCCGTCGAGGTCCATGTCGAACCCCGAGTCGCGCAGCACACGCGCCTTGCGCTCCTCGATCGCCTTGCACCAGATGAAGTCCTCGATGTCGGGGTGGTCGGCGTCGAGGATGACCATCTTGGCCGCGCGCCGGGTCTTGCCGCCGGACTTGATGGTCCCCGCCGAGGCGTCGGCGCCGCGCATGAAGCTCACCGGGCCCGACGCCGTACCGCCGCCCTTCAGCAGCTCGTGGGAGGAGCGGATGCGCGACAGGTTGACGCCGGCGCCCGAACCGCCCTTGAAGATCGTCCCCTCCTCGGTGTACCAGTTGAGGATCGAGTCCATCGAGTCCTCGACCGAGAGGATGAAGCAGGCCGACGCCTGCTGGGGGACGCCCAGGACACCGATGTTGAACCACACGGGCGAGTTGAACGCCGCCTTCTGGTGGATGATGAGGTGCTTCAGCTCGTCGCGGAAGGAGTCGGCCTCGGCCCCGTCGACGAAGTAGCCGTCCTTCATCCCCCATGCGGTGATGGTGTCGACGACCCGGTCGACCACCTGCTGCAGCGACCACTCCCGCTCGGGGCTGCCGATCGACCCGCGGAAGTACTTCTGGGCCAGGATGTTGGTGGCGTTCACGCTCCAGAACTCGGGCACCTCGACGCCCAATTGCTCGAAGGCCACGGTGCCCTCGCGCAGGTTGACGATCCGCGCATCGCGCCGCTCCCAGCGAACCTCGTCGTAGGGGTCGCGGCCCTCGGCCGTGAAGCGACGGTCGATGCCGATGCCGAGGCGCTGCGGGGCGATGGCCATGTGCGCTGTGCTCCCTCTCCTGCGTGGCTGCTCGCGGCGCCTGCCTGCCACACGCCGCAATTTTTGGCGGCCCTGGGAACCCCCTACTTCCCCCGAAGACCACAATATCTTGTGGTCGGTCGCCCCCAGGACACGAGATGCTGGGGTTATTACAGCACTGTAGTTACACGCGTGTCAACGACCCGGCCCGTCCCGCCAACGCTCCTGGTGGGGGCCCGGAGCGCCCGATCGGGACCGTCAGCCCTCCCCGAGCCGCACCACCATCTTCCCCAGGTTGTCGCCCCGGAAGAGCCCGAGGAAGGCGTCGACGGCGTGTTCGATGCCGTCGACGACCGTCTCGTCGAGCCGGACCTCGCCGGCCGCCAACCACTCGGCCGCCCTCCGGCGGAACTCGCCCGCCAGGGCGCCGTGGTCCGACACGATGAACCCGCGCAGGCGGAGCCGCTTGGAGACCAAGAACCGCAGGTTTGCCGGTCCCGGCGCGGCATCGACATCGTTGTAGGTCGAGATCGCCCCGCAGCAGATGATCCGCCCGAAGTCGCGCATGGCGCCGATCGCCGCCTCCAGGTGCTCGCCGCCCACGTTGTCGAAGTAGACGTCGATCCCCTCGGGCGCGGCTCGGGAGAGCAGCTCGGCCACGCGGCCCTGGTGGTAGTCGAACGCCGCGTCGAAGCCGAGGGGGCCGGTCACGTGGTCGACCTTCGACTTGGACCCGGCACTCCCGATGATCCGGGAGGCCCCGAGCCGGCGTGCCATCTGCCCGGCCAGGCCGCCGACCGCGCCGGCGGCCCCCGACACGAACACGACGTCGCCCTCCCGGAGGCCGCCGATCTCGGTCAACCCCACGTACGCGGTCATGCCGGGCATCCCGAGGACGCTGAGGTAGGCCGACGGCGGGGCGATGGTCGTATCCACCCGCGAGCAGTGGGCGGCGCGCGCCACGGTGCACTCCCGCCAGCCCAGCTGGTGCGCGACGACGTCGCCCTCGCCGAGTTCGGGCGCCCGGGTCGCCACGACCGTGCCGACGGCCCCGCCGTACATCACCTCGCCCACGGCGTAGGGCACGGCGTAGGACGGGGCGTCGCTCATCCGGCCGCGCATGTAGGGATCGACCGAGAGGAACTGGTTCACCACCACCACCTCACCCTCTTCGGGCGCCCGCACCGGGGCCTCGACGATCGCGAAGTCATCTGCGCGGGGGACGCCGACCGGCCGTCGGACGAGGTGCACCTCCCGCGCGGTCGATGGTGCCGGCGCCATGGGTTCCCTCCGTCGCTCGATCCGGCGATCAGTCCACCTCCGGCCGGGCGGGTTGTCAACGCCGGGGCCGAGAGGGCGGCCCGCCGCCCGGCTCGGTAGCGTCGCCGAGATGACGGTCGTGCTCTCGATCGATGCCGGGACCACCGGCGTCCGCACCTTGGCGGTCGACGGACGCGGCGAGGTGATCGACGTCGCCTACCGGGAGCTCACCCAGTACTTCCCCCAGCCGGGCTGGGTGGAGCACGACCCGGACGAGATCTGGGCCAAGGTCACGAGCACGCTCGGGGAGGTGAGCGAGCGGCTGGCCACGCGCCGGGAGCGCCCGGTCGCCGTCGGCTTGACCAACCAACGCGAGACCGTCGTCGCCTGGGACCGCCGCACCGGGCGGCCGCTGTCCCGCGCGATCGTCTGGCAGGACCGCAGGACCGCGCCCGAGTGCACGGCCCTGAGCGAGGCGGGCCATCTGCCCCGAGTCCGGGCCCTGACCGGGCTCGTGCTCGATCCCTACTTCTCGGCCACCAAGATGGGGTGGCTGCTGCGCGAGGGCGCCCTGGCCGAGCATGCCCCGACCGACCTGGCGCTCGGGACGGTCGACTCGTGGGTGCTCTGGAACCTGACCGGCGGTGCCACGGGCGGCGTCTACGCAACCGACGCCACCAACGCCAGCCGCACGCTCCTCTACGACATCACCGAGCGGCGCTGGTCCGACGAGCTGTGCGACCTCTTCGGAGTCCCCCGGGAGGCGCTGGCCGAGGTGTACCCGTCGTGCGGGCGGGTCGGCCTTGTCGCCGCGGTGGAGGGCGGCGCGCCCGCGCAACTGTCGGGCGTCCCCATCGCCGGCATGGCGGGCGACCAGCAGTCGGCCCTCTTCGGGCAGGCCTGCTTTACGCCGGGCATGGTCAAGGCCACCTACGGCACCGGGAGCTTCGTGCTCTGCAACGTGGGCGACCGGTGCCCGGACGTGGCCGAGGGGCTGGTCACGACCATCGCCTGGGATCTGGGCGAGCAGGCTGGCGTCGGGCCTCGGGTCGTCTACGCGCTCGAGGGCTCGACCTTCGCCTCGGGCGCGGCGATCCAGTGGCTGCGCGACGGGCTGGGGGTGATCGAGCGGGCCGAGGACGTGGGACCGCTGGCCGCGTCCGTCCCGGACTCGGGCGGCCTGGCGGTCGTGCCCGCCTTCACCGGGCTCGGGAGCCCGTGGTGGGACCCCGAGGCCCGGGGCACGATCACCGGTCTCACCCGCGGCAGCGGCGTCCCCCAGCTGGCGCGGGCCGTCGTCGAGTCCCTGGCCTTCTCGGTCCGGGCCATGGTCGACGCCATGGTGGCGGCTACCGGCGCGCTGCGGCAGCTGCGCGTCGACGGGGGCGCGGCCGCCATGGACCTGCTCCTCGAGCTGCAGGCCGATCAGGTTCGGGTCCCGGTCGCCCGACCGCGCTCGACCGAGTCGACGGCGCTCGGCGCCGCCATGCTGGCCGGACTGGCCGAGGGGGTCTGGAGCGGGCTCGACGACCTGGCCGGACTGTGGCAGCTCGATGTCGAGCACGCGCCCACCACCGACCCCGCCGTGGCCGACGCCGCCTACTCCCGGTGGCTGCGCGCGGTGGAACGCTCGCGCTCGCTCGATTGACTGCGGAGACCACCAACTGACATCCGCACCGGGGGCCGATCATCTGTCAGTCAGCCGCCGACTACGGCACGATTTGGGCAGCCCATTGCTCGACATGTCCCGACAGCCCAGCCGCCCGCTGGGTCGCAGTTCATGCTTGTGCCTCGGGGCGCATCACCAGATCGAAGCGGTTGGCGATCCCTCTCGCGTAACTGTCGACGTCGCGGTCACGGTCGTGGGCCAGGCGGCCCTGCACCGCGTCGATGGCTGCCGGATGGCAACTGCCATCACCCGCGGGTCGAGGTCGGGGCGGAGTTCACCCGCTGCTTGGATGCGCGCCAGGCGTTGAGCGAGGATCTGCCGGCTGACGGCGCCGCCAGCCCGACCGCGCCGATTCCCACTACCAGTCCAGCGATCAGAGCCTGCCGCACCGGTGCGATTACGCTTGTGTCCAAGATAGTCGTTCGGCTACTTTGGGGTTGTCCTTGTTGGCACGACGCCCAGGGGGAACCGGGTGACTGGGATCGCGACATCTTCCGGTTCGCCCGTGCTGCCGCCGGCAAGTGACCCGAGCCGCGGCGACCGCCCAACCTTCGACGCCCAGTCAGTCAGCCTCTGGTTGGCCGTCGTCTTCGGGGTGTTCTTGCTGATCGCGTTCATTCTGTTCCCGGGGTTTTTCCCGCCTATGTCACCCGGCATGAGCGCATCAGAAGTAACGAAATTCTACGTCCGTCATAGCACGATGATCCGAACCAGCATGATCATCTTCAACCTCTGCGGCATCATGCTGCTGCCGTTCTTCATGGTCATCGTCTATCAAATGAAGCGCATGGCCACGCCGACACAGGTGCTGGGCTACTGCTATCTGAGTGCGGCAGCCACCGGCGCCACCCTCTTCGCCATCGCCGATCTCTTCTGGTTGATCGCTGCCTTCCGTCCCGACCGCGATCCACAACTGATCATGCTGCTCAACGACCTGGCCTGGATCACTTTCACCGCACCGGTGGGCATGATCATCGCCCAGAATCTTTGCCTCGGGCTGGCCGTGCTGCTCGACAGCCAACCCAGGCCGATCTTCCCGCGTTGGGTCGCCTATTTCAGCTTCGGCGTCGCCCTGGTGATGGCGCCATCCGTCTGCGCTGCGGTGGTGCAGAGCGGACCGCTGGCCTGGAACGGCTTGGTGTCGTTCTGGCTGCGGATCATCTCCTACGCCCTCTTTCTGGTCGTCATGTTCTTCGTGCTGCAGTCAGCCATCAAGCGCCAGAGGAAGGAGCAGCCCGTGTCGGCCATCACTCCGGGTGCGGTCGCCGCAGCACGATGACGCACGCCCAGACCGATACCGCCTCGGCTGACCAACCGGTCACCGTGGGCGCAGGCCGAGAGAAGCTCGACCTGTGGATCTGCTGGTGGGTGTTGCCGGTCTTCTACACCTTCTTCGGGCTCATCTTCGTGCTCTTGGCCCACGTCATGCCGCCACCGTCCCCCGAGCTCTCGGTGTCGCAGATCCTCGCCTTCTTCCATGCCCATGGCACCACAATCAAGGTGGGCTTCGCTTTGCTCATGGGCGTGATCGGGCTCGGCAGCATCTCCAATGGGCTGGTCGCCTACCAGATGAAGCGCATGTCAGTCAGACCCGTCTTTGCCTACGGATACATCGCCACCCTGGCCGTAGGCGCCATTCCCGGGTGCCTGTTCTGCGCCATCTTCTTCTTAGTGGCGGTGTTCCGGCCTGACCGCAACCCCCACCTGATCGCCCTCTCGTACGACACCGCTCTCCTGACTTTCGTGGGTTCCCTGGGATGCTTCCTCGCCAACTACTGCGTCTTCACCCTGGCCGTCCTGCTCGACAAGAACAGAGTCTTCCCGAGATGGCTCGGGTACATGGGGGTCTGGCAGATCATCACCGAGCTGCTGGCGGCGCCGGTCTTCATCTTCAAGAAGGGACCGTTCGCCTGGAACGGCGCCATCGCCTTCTACGAGGGCACGGTGATCTTCGTCGTCTTCCTCACCTGCTTGATCCTCCAGGTCCGAAAGGCGATCGGGAACCAGCCCGCCGACGAGCTGGTGCCGGACTGAATGATGCTGCAGGACGTCGCGCCAAGCCCCGCGACCGCTCGGGCCGGGCGCTTGCTCGGAGACCTCAACGTCTGGATCTTCGTGCTGGGCGATCTGGTCTTCTTCGGGGCCTACTTCGTCATCTTCATGGTGTACCGACACCAGGAGACGGCAGTATTCCTGGCCTCGCAACGACACCTCAGCCTGATCGCCGGCGCCCTCAACACGATGGTCCTGTTAACCAGCTCCCGCTTCGTTGCGCTGGCCGTGCAGGCCGCACGGAGAGGCGAATCTGAACGGGCGCGTCGACTGATCTCCTACGGCGGACTCTTCGGCGTGGCCTTCGTCGCCATCAAGGCGTTCGAATGGGCCCATGAGATCGGCCACGGATTCACGTTGGTGCGTAACGACTTTTTCATGTTCTATTTCATGCTCACCGGCGTGCATCTCTTCCACGTCCTCCTCGGCCTGGTCATACTGGTGGTGGCCAACCGTGAGCTCCGCTCACCCGAGCGCTGCCGATCGTGGATTGTCGAATCCGGTGCCGCCTACTGGCACATGGTGGATCTTCTCTGGGTCGTCATCTTCGCCTTGCTCTACCTGGTGCGATGAATCGACTCCGAAGCTCCTCGGGTAGCCGGGTCAATGCCATCTGGGTCCTGACCCTGGTGCTGACACTCGGGTCGGTGCTGCTGGCAAGTCACCACAACTCGAGCGGGCGCCTCACAACGAGCACGGCCGAGGCCATGGCCGTGCTCGCACTCGCCGCCGTCAAGGTGCTGTGCATCATCTGGAACTTCATGGAGGTCCGGGATGCCCCTCGTTGGCTGCGCCACTGGACGATCGGGTGGGTGGGTGGCCTGTGGCTCACCATCGTGGTCGTCTACCTGTACTGAAGGTCGGAACCCGCTCAGCTCCGGCGGAGACACCCTCGGGCCAGGTCGAACTCGGTCCGCAGCATCTCGTCACCACGGCCGACCACCAGTGGATGAAGGGAGTCGTAGTTTGGGGGCACGGTGCGTGAGTTTCAGTATCCGCCGTTTTCGGTTGCGCTGGCTTCGACGCCACATCGAATTCTCGCTGAGCTCGGCCCAGTGCCAGGGTCATGGTGACCCGCAGCTGGTACCAGTCGGTTGTCTCCCTCGGCGTCAGATGAAGGGATGCAACGCCTCTGGATTCAACTCATGGCAGGGAGAAGGCGTCGAGCCAACTGTCGCAGCTGGGATCGGAGCGTCTCGTCGTCAAGGCCGGCAACAAGGGGGTGGGTGACTGTGCCGCTGATAGTGGCAGTAAGCATGGCCGTCGAGACGCGGGCTTCGTGTCCAACTTGGTCACCCATAAGGACGCGACTCATTCGATCCATAACCTGGCGGAACGATTTGTGCTCTGCAAAGAAGCGCACGATGACCGGATCGTTCAGGATGGTACCCATTGTGCGCCGATGAGCCACGGCGAGGTCGACCATCCCTGTCACCAGCGTCTCACGAGCCTGCGTTCGCGACGGCTCAGCCTCAGCGGCATCAACCACGGCCTCTACCCTCGCAAGCTCGGCTTCGGCGGCGGCGAGAACGATCTTGTCCTTGGTGTTGTACTGGTGGTAAATCGCAGCTTTTGTCACACCAATGGTGTCGGCGATCATCTGCAACGAGGTTCCTCCAACACCATTGCGGGCGAAGATTTCCAGGGCAGCACTGATGATCCGGGCTTGCGCGGCACTGGGTGTGGGCTGCGTGACGTTGTGCACGGCTATTGCCCCGGGCTCACCCATCTGGGCAGAGTAGTTGATCGGCTAGTTCCCGAGGGGTGCATGGCACCTTGACCGAACCCCATTTTCGGTCAGCTTCACGACTCGGATTTCCGAAAATCTGGAGCGTCGTTCGATCGCGCGGGCTGTCTCCGCAGACCGTCAGCCGAAACGTCCACCACTACTCGGCGACGGTCGCCCGAGACACGTACTCGTCGATGTAATCGCGCTCGGCCAGCCCGGCGATCTCGAGCATAAGACGGTCGGTGAAGGACCGCAGGACCGCGGCGTCGAGGGGGCGGGCGGCGTCCCCTCCGTCGCCCGGACTCTCCGACGCGGCAGCTCGGTCGAGCTGCATGGCGGGACCGAAGCGGATCGTGACCCGTCGGAACGGGCGCAAGCGACGTGACCCGATCGGCTGCACCCCGTCGGTGCCGTGGACGCCGACCGGGATGACCGGCACCGAGCACTCGAGGGCCAGCCGGGCCGCGCCGGTGTGCCCGCGGTGCACCTGGTGGTCAGCCGAGCGCGTCCCCTCCGGGTACAGGCCGACGATCCGGCCCCGGCCGAGCACCCCGCGGGCGGTGGCCAGCGCGCGTTCGGACGCATCTCCGCCCCCCCGGGCGATTGGGATCTGCCCTACCGCGTGGAAGAACCAGGCGGTCTTCCAGGCGTCGAAGTATTCGGCCTTGGCCAGGTAGGTCACGCGGCGGGTCACGGCCAACGGGATGAAGAGGGAGTCGCAGAAGGATTGGTGGTTGGCGGCCACGACGGCCGGGCCGTGCTTCGGGATGTTGTCGCGCCCCTCGATGCGCACGCGCCAGAGCAGGCGAAAGATTGGGTACAAGAGGACTTTCATCCCCCAGTAGGCCACGGGGCACGCTACCCCGCCGGCCGGACGACCGGCGGGTGGAGGCGGCTCAGCGCTGGTCGGCCGGGGCCGCTCGACCGACCCAGGCGACCGGGCTCAGGCCGTGCCGCGGGACCGCTGCGCCGAGGGAGGCTCGAGGGCGGACAGAAACGCCACGATCTCGTCGGTGAGTCGCCGGGGCCGGAGCCGGAGCTCGAGCGGTGAGCGGGCGCGGACCAGCACGGCGTTGCGCATGCGCTTCACCAGGCTGGCCGCGTCGTCGAACGGGTGGATGACGTCATGGCGGTGGGCGAGCACGAGCGTCGGTGCCTCGATCGCTCGTCGCTGTTCGGAGGTGGGGGCGACCGGTCCGACCAGAACGCCATGCAGCACGGCCGCCATCGAGTCGGGTGAGAGCGAGACCGCGTTCATCAGGCTGTTGAGCGGCCCGTATCTCGTCCGGGGAATCCGGCGCATCAGGCCCGAGGTGACGGTCATCACCCGGCGCCCGTAGTGAGCGGCCAGGACCAGCGGCACGAACAACAGCGCGGACGCCGGCACGGCCCGCTCCAAGACCGGCATCTCGAGCACCAGGGCCCGGACCCGCTCGGGGTAGTGGGAGGCGGCGAACAGGCTGACGTTGGCGCCGAGCGAGATGCCGCCCAGCACCGCCTTGTCCACTCCCAGGTGGTCGAGGAGCGCGATGACCTGGTCGGCGTAGCTGTCGATGCGGTACTCGGAGGCGTGCGTCGGCTTGTCGCTGCGGCCGTGCCCGAGCAGATCCAACAGCGCGACCCGGTAGCCCTGCTCCGCCAGTGCCTGGGCAATCCCCCGATTGAGGTCCGCGTCGAGCAGCAGCCCATGCATGTACACGACGAGCGGCGAGTCGGAGGCGCCGTAGGTGTCATACACCAACCGGTGGCCGCGGAAGTCGAGGGCCTGGTCGAACGTCACTGCGACGGCGCTCACGGGATCATCCGGCTTTCTTGACGTCGGCTCGCTTGGGTCGCCCGGTTCGGGCCCGCGCCAGCGCCCGGTCCCGGAGCCTGTCTATCTCGGCCGGCACGGCCGTGGCGAGCACCCCCACGTCGGGCATCGTCTCGTAGTCACCGGTGATGCCGAAGAAGAGCCTCCCCTGGTACGACAGGATCGCCGTGCCCACGCGCAGCCCGTGGCTGATCGGCACGTAGGGGCGGTACTCGAGCATCTCGTGACCGAGACAGTAGAGGGGAAACTGCGGACCGGGCACGTTGGTGGTGACGGTGTTGAGTGAGTGCTGGCCGAAGCGGTGCGTGGAACGGACCGCGGCGCGGCTCAAGGGACCCATCAGCATCGGCGGGGCCAGGTTGCCGATCGTGGTCACCACCTCGGCGGCATCCGAGATGTGGGACGTCTTCAGCTCCGTCAGCTGACGCTGCACGACCTCGAGTCGCTCGACCGGGTCCGAGAGATGTACCGGGAGCTCGTAGAGGAGCGCGGAGACCCGATTGTCGAGCACCCCGTGCCCATCGTCCCGGCGCGTCGACACCGGCACGAGCGTTCGAACGACCGCCCGGTCGGCGTCCTCGCCGCGCGACTCCAGCAGTTTCCGGTAGCCACCGGCGACCGCGGCGAGCACGACGTCGTTCACCGTGCCGCCGAAGGCGGACCGGATCGTCTTCACGTCGTCCAGGCTGGCCGAGGAGTGCGCCCAGACCCGATGGGGGCCGATCGAGCCCTCGATCGACAGTGGCCGCGTCGGGGCGAGATGCCGCAGGAAGCGGACGGCACCGGTCGCATTGGCGACTGTGGACCGAGCCGCCGCCAGCGGATCCCGGATGGCTTGGCGGAAGTTCGACACGGCCGTGAGGCCGTTGGACGCGAGCCCGCTCCACGCGTCGAGCACCTTCAGTGCGCCGGACGGCTCGCGGCGGGGCTCCCACGGCTGGGGCTGGCCCAGGGCGGTATCGGCCTCGAGGTCCAACACGACCGTGAGGAGCCCGACGCCGGCAATGCCGTCCAGCATGCAGTGGTGGACCTTGAAGATGAGCGCCCAGCGCCCTCCCTCGAGGCCCTCGACCAACCAGGCCTCCCACAGGGGTCGGTCGCGGTCGAGCGGCTGGGACATGATGCGCCCCATCAAGCGGCAGAACGTGGCGTCGTCACCCGGCGCCGGCAATGCCGTGTGCCGCACGTGGTAGAGGAGATCGAAGTGGGGGTCGTCCACCCAAACGGGCCGGCCCAGTTCGAACGGCACCGAGCGGACGCGTTGGCGGTAGCGCGGGATCAGGTGCAGCTTGGCGTTGATCACCTTGGCGATGTCGTCAATCGACGGCGGCGGGTTGTCGAACACGCACGCGCCGGCGATATGCATGTGCTCGATTCCGTCCTCCAGGTGCAGGAACTCTGCATCGAGCGCACTCAGTCGATCCATGGCGCCACCCCCGTCCCTTGGTTCCTAAGGCATGGTACGGCCGATGCCATCGCCCCCAGTAGGGCCTTTTGGCACGAAAACGGCCGCCCGGGTCAGCGCGACTGAGGACGGCCGCTGCGCGGGCGGTGACCCCGGCCCATGGCAGGGCCACCCGCCATGGGCCGGGGTCACAGCCCAGTCAGGATCCGGGTCACCCGGTCCCGCACCCAGGTCGGGACCAGGGATTGGGTGGCGGCGACGCCTCGGGCGTCCAGCCCGACCAGGTAGCGCGCCCTTGGTGACCCGGCGGTGAGGGCGTGGCCGATCACCTCGGCCACCCGGTCGGGCCCGACCATGAAGGCCTTGTACGGCGCGAGGAGGCTGTTGATCCGGTGGTACTCCGTGGCGTAGGTCGAGCCGGCGCGAAGGGCCAGCTCCGCCTCCATCTCGTCCCAGATGTTGGTCCTCACGCCACCGGGCTCGACCAAGATGACCTTGACACCGTCGCGGGCGACCTCGACGCGCAGGGCGTCGGAGACAGCTTCGAGCGCATGCTTGGACGCCTGGTACCAACCGCTGAACGGCGTCGTGGTCAACCCGTAGATCGACGAGATGTTGACGACCCGGCCGTCCCCGGCGGCGCGCATGTGCGGCAGGGCCAGCCTCGCCAGCCGCATCGGCGCCACCACCATCGTCTCGAGCTGACGCCGGACGTCTTCGTCTGTGACGTCCTCGATCGCGCCGACGCCCGAGTAGCCGGCGTTGTTGACCAACGCCCATGGTCGTAGGGCGTCGACGACGCTGCGAGAACCCTCGGCGTCGGTCACGTCGAGCACCACCGTCTCGACCGTCACCCCGGCGTCGGCGGCCGACTCGGTGACCCGGGCCGCCTTGGCCGGCGATCGGACCGAGCCGACCGAATGGAACCCGAGGCGGGCGAGGTGCAGCACCGTCGCCAGCCCGACGCCCGAGTTCGCCCCGGTGGTCAGCACGGTCCGGCCGTCGACGGGGGTCACGTCCCGCGCCTCCCGGCCACGCCGACCATGGCGGTCGGCCGCGGGCAGCCGTCGGTCGCCGGGAGTCCGATCACAACGCGACCGCGGCGTACCCGTTCATGGCGCCATTTCCGGCCCCGATCCACAAGAAGACGGCGAGGTCGCCCTCCTTCACCCGCCCGGCCCGCCGGTCCTCGTCCAAGAGGATAAGCGTGCTGGCGGCGGAGGTGTTGCCGTAGTGGTCGACGCTGATCGGTGCCCGCTCGGGAGGAAGGCCCAGCATGTCGATCGCCTGGCGGACCACCACCCCGTTGGCCTGGTGCAGGTACCAGCGATCCACCGCGCCGACATCGAAGTCGGCTCCGGTGAACGGCTTGACGGTGGTTGGCCAATCCTCTTGCAGCATCTGGAAGTTGCGCGCCATGAGGGGTGGGAAGACCTCGGCCACCTTGGCGCCGTCCATCAGAAACACGTGATCGGCCAAGTTCCTGGCGTTGGTGTGGTGCAGGCAGCCGCCTCCGGGATAGGTGACGAGTTCGACGTCGGGATTGGTCTCGTAGCGCACCGAAAGCAGGCCGGCGGGTCCATTCGTCTCGTCGCGCGGCGCTGACCGCCAGACGGACGCCCCCGCGCCGTCGGCGAACATGAGCGGTGCCAGCCATCCGAGACCGCTCTGGTGCTTGTAGTAGTAGTCGTGGACCTCGGGCCCGAAGTAGCCCGAGGGGCAGTTGCTCGCCACCACCAGGGCGGTGGCGGGCGCCGTCGCGATCAGCGAGCCCGCCGCGGTGCGAAACCCTGCGGCCAGCCCGGCGCAGCCGAGATTGTGGTGGACGAGGTCGGTGTCGGGGCGCAGTCCGAGCTCGGTCACGAGGAACCGGAAGTGGTCCTGGCAGGCGATCAAGTCGGGCGTGGTCGTCACCTGGACCACGAGATCGACGTCGGCGGCGTCCACCCCGGCGTCGGCCAGTGCCGCCCTCGCCGCGCGAACCGCCAGGTCGCCGTCGTAGAGGCCCCCGTCCTCCCGGCACAGCTTGCGCCGCCCGCCGAATTCGTAGTCCAACCGTCGCTCGTGGATGCCGAGGTGCTTGACGACCCATTCGGGTTCGAGGGGTCTGCCGTCAGGACGGGCCGGCCGCAGGTATTCGAGGATCTCCTCGTTGGAGACCCGGTGGTCCGGCAAGCAGGAGCCGGCGCCCAAGAGGGAGACGGAGATCTCTGACGCCAACCTGGGCATCGTGGCACTGGTCATGGGGACACCTCACCATCCAGGATCGGCGGTTACGCCGTCCTGAGGACCATCCAAGGCCACTTCGGTCGGCGCCGACAGAGCCAGAAGTCCTGAATCCACTCCCGAACCAACGAAAAACCCGGGCGTTCGCCGAGGGACGCCCCAGCCGGGCGCCGGCCCGTGATGGCCTACGGTGCGGCCGGGCGGGTCGTGCAGCCGAACTGGGAGGAGCCCACGTACCGATGGCGAGAGTAGGCCTGGTCCTCGGGGCGGGCGGGGTCACCGGCGGGGCCTTTCACGCGGGGGTGCTCGCCGCCCTCGAGGAGGGGACGGGCTGGGACCCGCGGACGGCGGAGGTCGTGCTCGGCACCTCGGCCGGCTCGGTCACCGGGGCGGCATTGCGGGCCAATTTGGGCGCGGCAGACCTGGCGGCGCGGGCCGAGGGTTCCCCGCTGAGCGCCGAGGGGGCCGCCATTGTCAGGGCGGCCTCCTTGTCGCCGCAGACCCCCGCGCCGCCCGCCCGGCCGGCGCTTCGCTGGCGGGTCGGCCCGTCGGCCCCCGAGGTGCTCCTCGCGGCGGCGCGGCGTCCCTGGGCGACGCGTCCGACGGCCGTCGTGGCCGGGCTCCTGCCGCAGGGAACGGTCCCAACCGCGATGATCTCCGAAGGGGTCGGGGCGCTGCTCGGCGACCGCTGGCCCGACCGGTCGTTGTGGATCACGGCGGTACGCCTGCGTGACGGGCGGCTGGTCGTGTTCGGCCGCGACGGCTCGGCCGTCCGCCCCGCGGAAGCGGTGGCCGCGTCGTGTGCGATCCCGAGCTGGTTCGCGCCGGTCGTGATCGGCGGCGAGCGCTACATCGATGGGGGCGTGCACTCGCTCACCAACGCGGCCCAGCTGGCGGGCGTCCCGCTCGATCTGGTCGTGGTCAGCGCGCCGCTCGGCCGCGCCGGCTGGCAGGGCCTCCACGGGGCCACCCGCCGGGCGGCGAGGCTGCAGTTGTCGCTCGAGGTCCAGCGGCTCCGGCGCAGCGGCGTCAGGGTGCTCGCGTTCCAGCCCACCCGGGAGGACCAGCTCGCGATGGGTCGCAATGCCATGGACGCCAGCCGCCGGGCGGCGGTCGTCCGCCAGGCCCGGGCCTCGACGCTGGCTCGACTCGATCGGCCCGACGTCCAGGCGCCGATCGACCTACTCAGATCCAGCTGAACCGGGCTGGAGGGGTCGCCCGACCGGGCTCAGAGCGAGTGTCTCGACCGGCGCGAACCCGCGGCGCCCGGTCGGTCACAGACGCTCGAGCACCCCGACCAGCCCCTCCTCGTCCGGCGGCACCCGGAGGTGCATCTTCTCCAACTCCTGTGCGACCACGCGCTCGTGCTCCTCGAAGTCCCGCTTGGCGGCCCTCGGGCTCCAACGTCCGGGCATGCGGAAGACGAGCAGGAGGAAGAGGACCATGCCTCCGAGGCACACCCACCACCAACGCTTCCACTGGTCGGGTGAGGCCTTCTCGGCCGGGACGAGCTTCTTCTCCGCCACGAGCAGGGTGGCGAGGTTCTGCGAGTGCACACCGACCTTCGCCGTGATCTCGGCATTGCTCACCGGTCGACCCGCCTGGATGGAATTGGCGAGCGGTGTGAACGCGAGCAGCCCCTGGACCTGGGGGTTCGAGAGGCCGCCGGCCGCGCCGACCGCCTGGAGCAGGTTATGCGACCGGTCACAGGCCGTGATGATCTTGGCCAGCGTCTGCGGGCCGGGTTCCCGGGTCGCCTGCAGCCCGGCGATGACGCTCACGGGGGCCGGGCTCTTGGCGCAGGCCGTCGTGGGCGCGTACGGAACCGCGGCCGAGATGGCCGTCAGCGCATTGGCCGCGCTCTGGTTGTCGACCAGCGTCGTGGACGTGGTGATCACCTGGGGGAGGATGAGGAACGACGCGGCGACCACGATGCGCAGGATCCAACCCCACACGGCGAGCCCGGTGGCCGCCAGGGCGGGGTTGTGCGCCTCGACCTGCTCGGTGTAGCTGGCCATCCACGGCGTGTAGGCGACGCCGATCGCCAAGCCAAGCAGGATGGACACCCGGACATTTGAGTAGTAGCCGCTGTGCGGGTGGCTCACCTGCAGGATGAACAGGATCGTGGCCGCGATCCCGGCGACGGCCCCGATCAGCATGAAGGGCTTTCGCACCCGCAGGCGGTCCGAGACGATCCCGATGCAGACGAGCATCCCCGAGTCAAAGGCCCAGTACCAGGTGTTGATCCCGTTCGCCTGCGCGGTGGTCCGTCCGAAGATGACCACCCAGTAGAGGGTGAGGACGCTCACCGAGGCGTAGTAGATCAACAGGAACGTCGAGATGCCGAACGAAGAGCTGATGAGGTCCAACCGCATCATCGAGCGAAGTGGATGCCGGGTGGTTTTCTCCACGTCGATCCCCCGGGCGCGCGCCTCTACGAGCACGCGCTCATGTTCTGAGACCATGAGCTGGTTCCGGAGCTGCGGGGAGAGCTCGCGCAGGAAGACGAAGGACACCAGCACGACTCCGATGCATACGACGCCCGAGATGTTGAACTGGTCCTGGAACGGGGTGAGGTGGGTGAGGGTGTGCGTGGCGACGAGGGCCGCCACCAGGCTGCCCATCGTCGGGCCGAGCGCCCAGAAGCCCATGGCGGCGCCGCGTCCCATCTGCGGTGAGAAGTCGCGCATGAGCGCGGGCGTCGACACGAGGATCACGCCTTCGACGAATCCGATCACGCAGTAGGCGCCGGCAAAGTCGAACCGGGAATGGAGGTGGGGAACGGCGAGCTGCATGAGGCCGACGACGAGCGTCCCGTAGATGGTCAGGTTGGCGCGCCCGATCCGGTCCGACAGCCCCCCGATGAGGGCCGAGAACGCGCCGATGGCGTTCGACACCACCAGCAGGTACAAGAAGTACAGGAACGACATGTGGTAGTAGGGCAGCAGCAGCGGCGTGACCGCGCCCTCCACGTAGTAGAGGTAGTAGAGGGTGATCGTCGTGATCGACACGATCCCGAGGTACCCGAACCGCGGGAGCGTGGCGGGGTAGGCGTAGAGCCTGCGCTTGCCCAGCGCGTTCGCCAGGCCGCCTCGGCTCGGCCCCGGATCCACCATCGTTGCGACCGTCATGGTCCCTCCCTCCCTCGGCGCCGGACGACCGTCCAGATCTGCCACCGCTCCGAGCCCTTGTCGGGGTCGACAACATGGGATCGACGTCCCCGAACTGCACCCCACCTTGGACTTGGGGGCGACGCTACGCCCACCGGGAGTGGACCACCTAGGGCCGAAATACCCAGAGTTGGCGCCAGCCAATCCGGCGCCGCTCGGGTGAGGGGCCGGGCGCGGCGTGGGCGAGGCCGCTCGCACAAGTGACCTTCGCCTCTGCCGATGCCGGTCGACCCGCCCTAAGGTCCCCGCGAAAGACCAGATCGCCCGGCGGACACTCGGGGGGGATTCCAAGGGGGAATCCGAGCGACGCACCTTCTCCCGGCCGGGAGCAGGTCATCGCTTCCGGGCGGGACGGCACCAACGGGAGGGGAGGCCATGAGTCTCAATCTGGCGTCAATGCTGCGTGAGGCGGCGCGGGAGAATCCGGCCAAGCCGGTCGTGCTGTTCGACGGCGGCCAGCTCAGCTACGCCGAGCTCGACGCGCTGTCGGACCGGTTCGCCGCCGGCCTCCGATCGGCGGGCGTCGAGCGGGCCGACGCCGTCGCGTTGCAATTGCCGAACGTCCCGGAGTTCCTCATCGCCTACTTCGGCATCCTGAAGGCCGGTTGTGTGGTCGTGCCCCTGAACATCCTGTTGAAGGCGCCCGAGATCGCGTTCCACCTCTCGAACTCCGAATCCCGGGCCCTCGTCACCTGGGCGGGCACCCAGGTCGACGCGGCCAAGGGCGCGGCGGACGCCGGCCTCGACCGAATCTGGGTCGTCGGCACACCTGGCGCGCCCGAGACGGGCCGGCCGTTCGCCGAGCTGCTGGCGGGCGAGCAGCCCGCCCGGCCGATCTTCGAACAGACCGAGCCCGGCGACACCGCGGCGATCGTCTACACGTCGGGGACGACCGGCCGCCCCAAAGGGGCCGAGCTGAGCCACTTCCAGCTGTTTATGAACGCCGACACGCCGGGCCGCCTCTTCGGCATCCGCGCCGACGACGTCGTGCTGGTCGTGCTGCCCTTGTTCCACGTCTTCGGCTTGAGCAGCGAGCTCAACGTGTGCGTGCGCTTCGGGGCCACCATGTCGCTCGTCCCCCGCTTCGACGTCACGAAGGTCCTCCAGGTGATCGAGCGCGACCGAGTCACGGTCTTCGAGGGCGTTCCGACCATGTACATCGCACTGCTCAACCACCCCCACCTGGAGGATTACGACCTCTCGTCGTTGCGGGTGGGGATCTCCGGGGGGGCGGCTATCCCGGCGGAGGTCATCGACGAGGCCGAGCGGCGGCTGGGGGTCGTCATCTTGGAGGGCTACGGCATGAGCGAGACCGCCTCGACCACCACGTTCAACGTGAGTGCCGAGGAGCGCAAGATCTACAGCGTCGGCAAGCCGATCTGGGGTGTCGAGGTCGAGATCTGGGACGATCAGGGAGAGCGGCTGGCGGCCGGTCCCGACCATGTCGGCGAACTGGTCGTGCGTGGTGTCAACACGCCGAAGGGCTACTTCAAGAACCCCGAGGCCTCGGCCGAGGCGTTCGCGGGCGGCTGGTTCCATACGGGCGACCTGGGTTGGTTGGACGAGGACGGGTTCTTCTTCATCGTCGATCGGAAGAAGGACTTGATCATCCGCGGCGGCTACAACGTGTACCCCCGCGAGGTCGAAGAGGTGCTCTATAGCCACCCGAGCGTCGCCGAGGCGGCGGTGGTGGGGGTGCCGCACCAGCTCTTGGGAGAGGACATCAAGGCGTTCGTCGAGCTGAAGCGCGGGACCGAGGCCAGCGCGGCCGAGCTCATCGGCTACGTGAAGGAGCGGCTGGCCGCCTACAAGTACCCGCGGAGCGTCGAATTCCGTGACACCTTGCCCAAGGGTGCGACCGGCAAGATCCTGAAAGAGGCGCTCAAGGACGCACCCGCGACCTGAGCGACCGGCGCCACCTGGGCCACCGAACGCGATCGGCGGACCCGGCCTAGGTCGAGAGCAGGTGCTCCAGCAGCGCCGCGTACTGCAGCAGCTGGCGGTCACCGACGAACTCTTGGAGCACGAAGCGGTGCGCGTTGTCGCCCATCCGGGCGCAGTCGGCGGGTCGATCGAGCAGTCCGGCCAGCGCGTCACCGTAGGCGTCGAGATCGGACGGGTCGTCGAGCAGGACCCCGGTTCCGGGCACGACCTGGTCGACGATGCCACCCACCCGGGACGCGAGGACGGGCTTGCCCTTCCACATGCCCTCCACCACGGTGAGGCCGAACCCCTCGGCCAGGCTCTTCTGCACGACGATGGCCGCCGATCGTTGCAGCGCGTTGACCATGGCGGCGTTCTCGTCAACGTCGACCATGGGCAGGGTGACCAGACGGATGCGCCGGCGCGTCCGCAGGGGAAGGGCCTCCCAGCTCGCGATGCACTGGGCGAGCACCGCGGCGCCCTCCGGGTCGTCGGCCACCCCCTCGACGGACGGGCCGACCAGGACGAGCTGGGCGGCGCCGGTCGAGCCGACCCGCCGGTCGCCTGGACCGACGACCCCGGACGCGAACCCTGTCATCACCCCGTGCATGTCCTTCAGGTGGTCCCAGCGAGACACCTGGACCACCAGGGCTCCGTCGGGGTCGAGCGGGCCCTCCGAAACGACGGTCGCGGGGCGCGTCACCTCGCCTGCCGTTCCGTCGGCCCGCGTGAAGCGCGCCCGGCCCGCCTGGGGGGACGTCAGGCCCATCGTGGACAGGAACAACGGCAGCTGCGCATCGGGGATCGGCTGGTTCTTGGGCGAGAACGGATCGATGGACGGTGCGATCACCCACAGCCGCTCGGCGGGCACCCAGGCCGGCGCGTAGGCGCGGCGGGAGAACACGAAGGCGTCGCACAGACCGAGGTGCGGCCGCAAGAACTCCCACGCCTCCTCCGCCCAGGCGTTGGTACGGTCCGCGCCGATGTGGCAGCGCCAGACGACCTTGACCTGTGCCTGCGCGAGGTGCGGGGCCAGGCCGCTCGTCTGGGGGTCATGGAGGAGGACGACGTCGCCCGGCGAGACCCGTGGGAGTAGGGCGGCCGCATTGGCGGCGGTGACGCCCCGGTAGTGGGCGGCCTCTGCGGGGCCGAGCGCTCCCCCGTCGCCCTGCACCCCGTGGATCCGGTTGTGGATCCGCTTGGTGATGGCGTAGAAGGCCGGATCCCCGTCCATGACGACCCACCGGGCATCGACGCCGTCGCCCCGGATGTAGCCGACCAAGAACCGGAGCATCTCGGCGACACCGCCGCCGGCGGCGGTGGAGTTGACGTTCCACACGACGCGGCCGGCAAGCCGGTCCCGGCTGGCGTCGGACACGGCCTGGAGCCGCGAGAAGCGGTCCCCGCCGATCAGCGGGGCGAGGACCTCCTGCGAGCGGGCGGACACATCGACGTCGAGCAGCTGCGCCACGGCTCACTTCTACTCCCCCGGCGGGCATTCGTGGGCCGATAGCCAATGGTCGACCACCACCCACGCGATGCCCCACGCGGTCGAGGCGTCCCGATCGGGCGCGGCGCGGAGGAACTGTGCTCAACTGCCTGCCGGCCCACGCCACGAACCGAGCCGGAGGTGCCCCGTGTCAGAGATCGAACCCCACGTCGCGTCGAACTTCATCGACGGGGTCTTCTTCGGTGAGGCTCCGCGCTGGCACGAGGGTCGCCTGTGGTTCTCGGACTTCTACGCCAACGGGGTCTTCTCGGTCGACGAGCAGGGCGAGCGCCGACGCGAGGTCGAGTACGACGGCCAGACCTCGGGCCTCGGGTGGCTCCCCGACGGCGACCTCCTGGTGGTCTCGATGCTCGACCACCGGGTGCTCCGCCACCACGGCGGCACCCTGGTGCCCTACGCCGACCTCAGCCCCTGGGCCACCGGGCACGCCAACGACATGGTGGTGGGCGCCACCGGGCACGCCTACGTGGGCAACTTCGGCTTCGACCTCGACGGCTGGCGGGCCGGCACCGCCGAGATCCGCACCACGTCCCTCGTCCACCTCGACCCAGACGGCTCGGCCAGCACGGCCGCCGAGAACCTGGCCTTCCCGAACGGGACGGTCCTCTTCCCCGACGGCAAGACGCTCGTCATCGCCGAGACCTTCTCCGCCTGCCTCAGCGCGTTCGACGTGGCCCAAGACGGGACCCTCTCCAACCGGCGGGTCTGGGCCCCGCTCGAGAGCTGCGCCCCCGACGGCATCTGCCTCGACGCCGAGGGCGCGGTGTGGGTGGCCAACGCGCTGTCACCCGAGTGCATCCGGGTGGCCGAGGGCGGCCGGGTGCTCGACCGCGTCGTCACCGAGCAGCCGTGTTTCGCCTGCATGCTGGGCGGGGCGGACCGCTCGACCCTCTACGCCATGGTGGCCCCGAGCAGCGAGGCGACCGAGGTGCGAGGGGCGCCCAAAGGCGGCATCGCGGCCGCCCGGGTGGCCGTGCCCGGGGCCGGCCTGCCTTAGGCGAGTGCTCAGCCCAGCTTGGTGAGGGCCCGCCGGAGGTTGCGGACGCCCTGGGTGATGCGCTGCTCGTTCTCGATGAGGGCGAACCGCACGTGGCCGTCCCCGCCCGGACCAAAGCCCCCGCCGGGCGAGGTGGCGACGTCCGCCGCGGTCACGAGCAGCTTGGAGAACTCGAGCGAGCCCATCTCGCGGTAGGGGGGCGGGATGGGCGCCCAGACGAACATCGTCCCCTTGGGTGCGGCCACCTCCCAGCCCATGCGGTTCAACCCCTCGCACAGGGCGTTGCGTCGGCCGCGGTAGATGTCGTTGATCTCCTTCGGGTAGTCCGAGGCCTCGGTGAGCGCCACGATGGCCGCGATCTGGATCGGCTGGAACGTCCCGTAGTCGAGGTAGCTCTTGAGCTTGGTCAGCGCCTGGACGATCTCCGCGTTCCCGACCAGGAACCCGACCCGCCACCCGGCCATGGAGAAGGACTTGGTCATCGTGTAGAGCTCGACCGCGACGTCCTTGGCGCCGGGCACCTGGAGGATGGACGGCGGGTTGTAGCCGTCGTAGGCGATGTCGGCGTAGGCGAAGTCGTGCACGAGGACGATCCCGTGCTCTTTGGCGAAGGCCACCAGTCGTTCCATGAAGCCGAGGTCCACGCAGGCCGTGGTCGGGTTGTGCGGGAAGGACAGCACGATCACCCGGGGCTTGGGCCAGGTCGACTCGAAGGCCTGGATCAACGCCTCGAAGAACGCGTCGCCCGGTTCGGGCGTCGCCTCGCCGCCGGTCGGCGTCTGGGGCGCCGGTCCCTGCAGGGGGACCTGGCGGACCTCGGCACCGGCGAACAGCGGCGCGTAGATGTGGATCGGGTACGACGGCGACGGCACGAGCGCGGTGTCGCCGGGACCGACGAGCACCCACATGAGGTGGGACAGCCCCTCCTTGGCCCCGATCGTGGTGACGACCTCCCGTTCGGGGTCGAGCTCCACGCCGAACTTGGACAGGTAGCGGTCGGCGATGGCGCGCCGCAGCCGCGGGATGCCTCGCGACGAGGAGTACCGGTGGTTGCGGGCCAGGTGGGCCGCTTCGGCCAGCTTCTCCACCGCCACGTCGGGCGAGGGCAGGTCGGGGTTGCCGAAGCCGAGGTCGATCACGTCCTTGCCGGCTCGGCGAGCCTCCAGCTTCAGGTTGTCGATGGCGGCGAAGACGTAGGGCGGCAGGCCGTTGATGCGGCGGAACTCCATCGGCCAAGCGTACCGTCGGCGCCCGGCACGTCCGGACACGGGGCGAGACCCGTCGCCGGCGCCGGTCGAGCTATCCCGAGGGGTCGCGCAGCGCCCGCGCGGCCTCGCCCAGCGCGGCGATGGGCGTCGGCGAGGCGAGCACCGCCCAGCTGGCGCCCGCGTCGGCGATCGGCCGCAGCACGGCGGTGATCGCCGCGGCGTCCCCGCCCGTCACCGGCGGGCCGGCCCAGGTGACCTCCCCCAACCGCGCGTGCTCGGCCACCACGCCGGCGCTCGCTCCCCACAGGTTGAGGGCGGCACCGAGTTCCAGCGCCAGCTCGTTGGTCGCCCGGGCGCCGGCGCCCACCCAGACCGGCAGCCCCAGGCCCGAGAGCGCCACGGCGCAGCGGGCCAGTGCCGCGCGGCGCTCTTCGGGCGAACCGGCCGGCACGCCGTAGGCGTCGTTCTCCGCCGAACTCTTCCGGTCGCCGGTCCCCAACCCCGCGATAACCCGACCGGGGGCCACCACGCGGAGCGCCGCGAACTCAGAGATGAGGATGTCGTCGGGAACGAGCCCGACCCGGGCCACCAAGGTGCCCACCGATATCCGTTCGGTCGACCCCGCCACGGCACCGAGCAGCGGGAACGGGGCCAGCGCGGGGCGCTCCGGCTGGCCCATCGGCCAGAGGTGATCGAAGCAGAAGACACCGTCGATCGCCGACGCCTCGGCCAGGTGTGCGGTCGCCATCGCCTCGTCGGGGCGGTAGCGGAAGCTGGGGAGCACGACGCCGACGCGCATCAGCGATCCTTCACGGCTTGGCGCCGGGCGGCCAACGCGGCCCCCACTGCCCCCGACCGCTCCCCCAGCTCGGCCATCACGATGTCGACCGGCGCGCGCAGCGAGCCGCCCTCGACCAATTGGTCGAAGGCGACCCGCGCCGGTCCGAGGAGGCATTCGCCGGCCCCGACGGCAAGGCCCCCACCGATCACGAACCGTTGTGGATCGAGCACGGCGGCAAGATTGGCCAGACCGAAGGCGACCCACCAGGCCAGCTCGCGCAGGACACCCAGGGCGTCGACGTCACCGGCCAGGGCCGCGCCCGTCACGTGCTCGCCGCGCACGGCCTCGGGATCGCCCCCCGCCAGCGACACCACCTCGGGCAAGCGCCCGCCGATGGCGGCCTCTCGGGCGAGATTGGCCAGTCCGGCGCCCGAGGCAAACCGCTCCCAGCACCCGCGGCGACCGCACGGGCACAGCGGTCCGGACGGGTCGACCACCATGTGCCCGATTTCGCCGGCGAAGCCCTGGGCCCCGAGCAGCGGACGGCCGCCCACCACGAGACCGCCCCCGATGCCGGTGCCGAGCGTCACGACCACCACGTCGTCGAAGCCGCGGGCCGCCCCCAACGCGTGCTCGGCCAACGCCGCGCAGTTGGCGTCGTTCTCCAACACCGGGGGGGCGCCGGAGACACGATCGGCGAGCAACCCCGCGAAGTCGGCGCCGACCGCGCTCGGGAGGTTCGGCGAGAAGACGAGGACCCCGTGGCGGTCGAGCATGCCGGGCACCCCGATCCCGATCGGGGGGCGCGCTCCGCCCCCTACCAAGGCTGCCTGGAGCTCTTCGACGATCCCGACGACGGCGTCTGCGATGGCGATCCCGGGACGGGCCGGCTGGCGGCCCACCGGAGGGGTGGCGGCGCGGGTCTCCACGATCACCCGTCCATCGGCCGCGACCGCGACACCGTGGAGTTTCGTCCCACCCACGTCGACGCCGAAGGCGGCCGGCTCGTCGCCCCGCGCCGAGCCGGCGCTCACGAGGAGGACTCGACCCGAGCCTTCAGCTCTCGCAGGGCGGTTGCCATGATGCGGCTCTGGGCGCGCATCTTGATGAAGCCCGGAATGGGCACCCGGAGCTCCACCTCGAGGTGGTAAGTGACCTCGGTCAGTCCCTCGCCGGCGGCCTCGAACTGGTAGGCACCGTCCAAGCGGGTGGTGATGTCCCCCTTGGTGAGCCGCCAGGCGAGGACCTTGGGCGCCTGGGAGTGGTCGTACGCGAGGGTGTAGGAGGTGCTACGGCCGAACGCCGCCGCCCGGAACGAGACCAGGGCCGGGCGCCCCTCCTCGTCACGCTGGTCGACGATCACCTCTTTGATGTCGGCCACCCAGTCCGGGTAGCGCTCGATGTCGTCGGCGACCGCGAAGCACTGCTCGGGTCCTGCCGACACGGTGATGCGCTCTGTGGCCTGATCCGCCACGGTCATCCTCCTCGTGGGTCCCAGTCGGGACCTGCCGCGTCGGTGCCGAGGTGTGGTCTCCCCCGACGGCCGTCAGCCTTCCACTTCGGCCAACGCCTGGGCCAGCCTAGGAGCGAGCACGTCGTAGTCGAAGTATGCCTCCGCCCTGGCCCGAGCGGCGGCCCCCATCCGCTCCCGCAGCCCGGGATCCTCGAGTAGCCGGCGCAGCGCCCCGGCCACCTCGCCGGCATCTCGGGGGCGACCGACCACAATCCCGGTCTCCCCGTCAACGACCGCCTCCGCCGCGCCGCCGCTCTCCCCGGCCAGCTGGGGCAGGCCGGCCGCGGCGGCCTCCAAGAAGACGATGCCGAACCCCTCCTGCTCGAGACCGCCCCAGCGCGAGCGACAGAGCATGGCGAAGACGTCGGCCGCGCCCAGCAACGCGACCTTGTCCTCCTCGGAGACTCGGCCGACGAGACGCACGGGAGCCCGGGTGCGCCGCACCCGGCGTTCGAGGCGCGCGGCGTCCCGGCCCGCACCGGCGATGACCACCGCCAACGCCGGATGGGACCCGACCACGTGTGCGGCCGCTTCGACGAGCACATCCATGCCCTTGCGGGGCACGAGCCGGCTGACGCTCACCACCAACGTCGCGTCGGCCGGCACACCGAACCGGGCGCGCACCTCGGCCCGCGCCGCCTGGTCCAGGCGGGAGAACCGTCCGCAGTCGACGCCGGGTGGCACCTCGACGATGCGGGACGACGGAACGGACGCCCGCTGGGCCTCGGCGGCCGGGTACCGGCCGGCCGACACGATCAGCGACGCGCCACCGAGCACCCGCGCCAGCATCGGGCGGGTGAGCGCCAGCCGGGCGGGCACCGCGACCTCCGCGCCGTGGAGCACGACACCGTAGGGTCGACCGAGGCGCGGGCCGAGCAGCCCGAGCGGGAACACCGGATCGAAGAGGACGAGACCGGCGTCCACCTCGTCAGCCAGTCGCCGCACGCGGCGAAGGGTCGTCGGCGTCGGGAAGTAGAGGATCTTGCCGGGGACCCGCTCGATGCGCAGCCCCCGTGCCGCCTGCTCGGCGTCGAAAGCCCGGTGCTCGGGATCGGAACTGGCGGTCAGCACCACCGTCGTCACGGGATCCAGCCGACTCCAGAGCTCCCAGAGGTAGGCCTGGATCCCCCCGACCTTCGGTGGGAAGTCGTTCGTGACGAGCAGGTGCCGCCCCGGATCGGTCACGGCCGCCGACCGGCGGCCGGTGCCGCCGCCGACCCCCGCTCAGCCGGCGCGCTCGCAGAATCGGAGATTGGGGACGAGACCGGCCCGCTCGAGCATGCGCACGGCGCGCGCCTCGTCGGCGTCGATGACGACGGCGTCGGTGGGGTCGCGGTCGAGCAGGAAGGTGACAAGGCAGTCAGCGCAGGCTTTGGTGTGCTGGAGGGCGCACTGACCGCAGTCGATCGTGAGGTCGGGCGTGGACATGGGGTTCCCCTTCCCTGGCGGGTGTCGTCTCTTCGTTGCCTCCCAGGATGAAGGGGGGTTGTGACAAGGGGATCGTCCTCATGACCCCGGCACTCTCAACCTGGGAGGAAGGAGAGCCGGACGGTGCGGTTCGGGTTGTCGACGTTCGTGTCGACCAGGACGACGGACTGCCACGTGCCGAGCTGGGGCCGTCCCGCCGTCACCGCCAGCACGAGCGTCGGGCTGAGCAGCGCCGGCAGGAGGTGATCGGCCCCATGGCCCAGAGAACCATGCCGGTGGCGGTAGCGGTCGTCGCGCGGGATGAGCCGAGCCAGCAGGTCACGCAGGTCGTCCTCGGAGGCCGAGCCCACCTCCATCATGGCCAGGCCGGCGGTCGCGTGCGGCGCCAGGATGTGGCAGAGCCCGTCGCCGCGCGCCGAGCAGAAACGGACGATGTCGGCCGTGATGTCGACCACCTGGCGGTCGCCGGTCGTGACGTCGATCTGCTCGGTGTCCAGGACTTCGCCTCCGGGCGACCGGCGCTCAGTGGGTCCCGGGCGAGAACCGGGGGTGGTCGCGGGCCTGCCCGTGCCCTCCGCCTCGCGAGGGCGCCGGGCCGCCGGGCGACCCCGACCGAGCGGTCGCCTTTCGCTTGGCCCAGCGGACGTGCTCGATCACGTCGTCCACGCTCACGACGACGCCTTCTGTGGCCACGCTGGCACCCACGCCGTCGACCAGCACGAAGAACGGGGGGCCCAGGACGCGGTAGGCGGCCCAGGCCTCGTCGGACATGATCGTCCGCACGTCCTCTCCGGCACTCGCCCGGACCGCGTCCGAGTCCTCGCGGCCCGGTCCGGCTGTCACGATGACGACGGAGTCCACTTCGAAGCCGCGGCCCTCGTCGCGCCCGGACGCCGCCCACACGTCGGCACACCCGTCACAGGTCGTGGACAGGAAGAGGAGCAGGGCCCAGTCCCCTCGGCCGACCGGATCGAAGGTGGCCGGAGCGCCGCAGAGGTCGACGCCCCGCACCGGTGCCGGCCGCGTGGAGGGATGGTCCCGGTGGGTCGGCACGGAGACCAACCGCCGGAGCGGGGGCGGCGAGTCGCTGCGGGTCACGTGGCGGTCGGCTCGCCCTCGGCGCCCGTCGAGGCGAGGGCCGGATCCGAGTCGTCGAGGGCGGACTCGGCGATCTCCTCGATGGATCGGCCGTGGCCGCACCACCGGCACTGGACCTCGTCGATCGACTCCGCCAACACCTCCTGGTCTTCCACCTCGAGCTCCCCGGCCAGGGAGTAGTGGTGGAACGAGCGCGTGGTGCGGGTGGCGGTGACCTCGAAGCGGGTCAGGTTCCCACAGGCGGTGCACCGATACCGGGCGTCGCTCACCCCTCCACGGTACCCCTACCGACCGAGCGCCCTATCGGCGAGCGGAAGCCCGGGGTCACAGCCGATCCAGCAGGTCCGCCTTCTTGGCCGCGAACTCGAGATCGGTCAGGATGCCCCGGCGGCGCAGCTCGTCGAGTTCGATCAGCTGCGCCGACACCGTCGGGGAACCCGATCCGCGCGCGCGCTCGGCCACCAGTGGTCGAGCCGTCCCCCGGGGAGGGGTGAACTCCTCGTCGCGCCAACGATCCTCGGGTGGTCGGTGGGAGGGGCGGGTCGAGAAATCGGGATCCGGGCCGCGGTACGACCGGGAACGGTCGATCTCGTCGAGCTGGCGGGTGAGCACTCGCTGGAGGACTCGGGGCCGTCGCACGTCTTCCACGGTGAGCGCACCTTCCTCCCCCTCGACCTCGACTACGAGACGGCCCATGCCGATGATCCGGCCGACGATCGATTGGCTGCAGTGGATGTCCACGATGCGCTGCAATCGCAGCTGGGTCACGTGGCGACCGAACACCCCGCTCCGGAAGATCACCCGACGGTCCGTGACGATCAGGCTGGTCGAGAGCCACCTGGCAACCCGCGCCAGCAGCCAGAGGGCGGGGACGCCCACCATGACGGCGAGCACCACCAGGACGACCGACGAGGAATTGGGGAACTGGTTCTGCACCACGACGGCGATAGCGATGGCCACGGCGCTGAGCGCGACGGGTCCGGTGAGAAAGACCCAATGCGGCCGCAGATCGACGAGGACATCCTCCTGGTCGTCCAACTGGTCGCGCGCGATGGGCACTGGCCCCAGCGTACCGAGCGGGGTCCGGGTCACCGAGCCACCCTGACGGCCCGCCGCGACCCGCTCGGTTCGGAATAACACTGGCGGGAGGACGAGAGGGAGGCCCTGGGGGAGGGGCCACCGCTACACCACCGTTCCCATGCGCGGAACAACTCAGCGACCCCGTCCGGCCCGCCTCCTCGGGAGGCCACTGGCCCGGGCCCTGTTGGGCGCGACGCTGGCGACGGCCGGCGTCGCCTCGGTACTGCTCGGCACCCTGCTGCCGGTCTCGGCCGTGGCTGCCGCGGACGGACCGGCGCCGTGCTCGGTCGGTGGGCCGCCGTTTCCGTTCCGGGGTTTCTGCGCGACCTACTCGAACGCCAACACCTGGTATGGCTCCTATGGTCCCGGCTTCCCGACCGACGAGGGCTGGGCATTCTGCGCCGACCCGCCGGCAAGCGGCGGCTTCTACCCGGCGCCCGACTACGACTACGTCGCGTCGGGACCACCCTCTGGCGCCGATACCGCCAGCGCGCCGGCACTGGGCTTCGCGTTCTCCGAGGCCGAGGCGATGGGCTGGTGGGACGGCTCGGTCGGCCAGTTCACGGCCGACCAGGCGGCGGTCGCCGGCAAGCTCCTCTACGACGCGTTGGTGTGGGGCAGCCCGGTCCCGTCGATGGACCCCGGCGTGCTGGCCGCGTTCAACGCCATCAACGATTGGTTCAACCAAGCCAGCGGCACGTCGGGCGTAGCGCAGCTCAGCTTGGAACTGGTGGGCGGTGGCGCCTCGTTCGCGGCGTCGGCGTCGGTCGAAGTCGCCCTGCGGTTCCCCGGAACGGGCAACGGCTTGGCCGGGGTCGGCGTCTCGCTCACGATCTCGAACGGCACCTTCGACACCCCCGGTGGCCCGACCACCATCGGCGTCAGCACGGACGGCAGCGGCGTCGCGGTCGTGCCGATCTTCAACGACGGCGGTGGGACCGTGACCGTCGCCGTGTCGACGACGTCGGCGGTCGGCCAAGCCGACCTCCAGTTCTACGCCCCCACGGCGCGCGAACCGAACGCCCAACAGCTGGCCGCCTTCCACGCCCCGACCTCGTTGGACCAGACGTTGCAGCTCTCGGCGGCGGCGACGACCGGGACCGTGTCCATCCAGAAGTCTGGTGACGACACCGCCTACTACGGCCTGGAGGGCGCCGTGTTCGAGGTCTTGGACTCCGGCGGTCGGGTGGCCGCCACGCTGACCACCAATGCCACCGGCCGCTCCCCCGCCTCGGGTGCGCTCGCACCCGGCTCCTACACCGTGCACGAGGTCACGCCACCCGACGGGTACGCCGTCGCCGCGGACCAGACAGTGGCGGTGGCGGCCGGCACCAACACGGTCGTCTCGTACTCGGGCGACTTCGAGGAGCACGTCGTACCCGCCACCCTCGAGATCGACAAGACGGACGTCGAAGACGGCGCCGCCCTGGCCGGCGCCGTCTTCGACGTGGCGTTCGACCCGAGCAACGACGGGACGTTCAGTGACGACCTGGGCACTTGCACGACCGACGGCTCCGGGGGGTGCAGCCCACCGGGCAACGACGGATCGGGCCTCTTGCCCGGCGACTACCGCATCACCGAGGTCACCGCACCGTCCGGCTACTACCTCGACCCGGCGCAGGCGACCGAGGACACGACGCTCAGTCCGGGCCAGCACGGCACCGTCGGTTTCGCCGACCTGCACCTGGGCAGCATCGAGGTCGACAAGACCGGGGACGACGCGAGCTACGCCGCGGTGATCGGTGCCACCTTCTCGCTCGAGGGTCCCGTCCCCGCCGCCACGCCCGTCGGCGTGCTGACCGTCGGGAGCGACGGCCGGTCCAACGTCATCGGGTCCCTGGTGCCGGGCACCTACACCCTGACCGAGACGACCCCGCCCCCCGGCTACGAAGCGAGCAGCCCGGTGTCCGTCGCGGTGCGCGGCGGTCTCGAGCCCACGGTGGTCGACGTGCTGGACCATGTGCAGCCCGGCTCGCTCAGTCTGGTGAAGGTCGACCGCGAGACCAATGCGCTGCTGGCCGGTGCGATCTTCGACGTGCGCTACGACTCGGGAAACTCGGGCACCTACGACCAGGACCTCGGCCAGTGCACCACCGATGCCGGGGGCGCCTGCGGGATCGCCGGCAATGACGGCACCGGATCGTTCTTGCCCGGGAACTACGAGGTGACCGAGCTGGCGGCGCCGCCCGGCTACGCGCTGGAGGCGGCCGACGTCACCCAGCACCTCAGCCTCCTCCCCGGCGGCACGGGCGTCGTCACCTTCGACGATCCGAAGCTGGTGGCGGCCACATTCACCAAGCTGGCCACCGGCAACGTCGACCCGGCCACCGTCTCGCTCCAGGGCGCGGTCTTTGCCATCGCGGACGCATCGGGGTCCGGACCGACGGTCACCACCTGCACCACCGACGCCACCGGGGACTGCACCACTGCCGCCGTGCTCGCGGCCGGAGATCGGTACTGCTGGAGCGAGCCCACCGCGCCGCCGGGCCTGGTCGCCGGCGCCTCCGGCTGCTTCACCGCGGCGAACGATCAAGGCGCGACGCCGATCGACGTGACCGATCGCGGGGAGTTCGTCAACCTCACCGTCGACAAAGTGGACGCCGCCAACCCGGCGGTTACCCTCTCCGGGGTCGTCTTCGACCTGTACCGGGTGGACGACGGGAACGGCCCCGACCAGCCGGCTCCCCCGCCTGGCGCGCCGACCGAGGACGGGGAGACCTGGACGGCCCGAGCGACGACGGGAACCGACGGGCTCGCCCACTTCCCGCTGCAGTTCCCCGGCTTCGCCTACTGCGCGGTCGAGAACGCGCCGCCACCCAACTACGTGGCCGATCCACACCAGCACTGCACCGCGGTGCTGGACGGCGACCCGACGGTGCCCCCACCGGCCAACAACCTCGTCATCGGGAACACCGAGGCCACCGTGACCGTCGCAGTCCACAAGTTCGACGTGCTCCAGCCGGGCACCGGCATCCCCGGCGCCACCTACGACCTCTACGTCGAGGGCCCGTTGCCGCCGGGCGACGCGCACCGCCAGGCCCCGGCCGAGGCCGCGACCGAGCCCGGCGATGCCTGGTACGCGCGGGGCACGACCGCGAACGACGGCGTCTTGGACTTCACCGTCCCGGCCGGCCACGCCTGGTGCATCCGGGAGGTCACCGCCCCACCGGACTACCTGCTCGACCCGGCGCTGCACTGCACGGCGGTGCTCACCGTGGCCTCGACACCGGACGCGACCTCGGTGGCGCTCCCCGAAACGAGAGCCGTCGTACACCTCAGCGCGTACAAGTACAACGCGCTCTCACCCAACACCACGATCCCGGACGCCACCTACGAACTGCTCGCCCAGGGATCCGACCCACCCGGAGGTCCAGGTGCCGCGCCGGCGGGCTTGCCGGTGCCGAGCGGCGACACGTTCTGGGGCGAGGCGACGACCGATACCCGCGGTGTCCTCTCCTTCGCCGTGCCGGCCGGCTACTCGTGGTGCCTGCACGAGGTAGAGGCCCCCGCCGACTACCGCAGCGATCCCGCCTTCCATTGCACCGCGGTCCTGACGGCCGACTCGCCGGTCGCGGATTCGACGCTGGCCGTGCCCGAGGTGCCCGCACACGGAGAATTGGCCTTCACCGGCACGCCGACCGTCGGGCTCCTCGTCGTCGGCTCGCTCCTCATCACCGGCGGGACCGGCCTGCTCCTGGTCGCCCGCCGGCCCAGACCGTCCCGGACCCGACGGCGTGCGCCGCGCCACGCTCGTCGAGCCCGCGAGCGGCCCCGGCCGGGGCGACGGACCGGCGTCCTCGTCGGCGTGGTCCTCGCGTTGTTCCTCAGCCTGGGCGCAGTGCTGGTCGTCCCGCGGCTGGCCAGCGCGGCGGTCGCCGGGGAGACCCCGGCCTCGGGTCCGGGCGGGTGCGTGCCCGGTATCGCGCCCACCGTGTCGATCTTGTCCGGTGACGGTCAGTCCATCGCACCGAACCAGGCCGGCCTTCCCCTGGTCGTCCTCGTGGCCTGCCAGAGCGCGGATGCGACGGTCCCGATCACCGGCGCGGCCGTGACCTGGGCGGCCGAGGCGGGGGCGACCGGCGCCGGCGGCAGCCTCGGCGCGACGGCGTCGACAACGGACGGCTCCGGCCAAGCGACGGTCGAGGTCTCGAGCAACGACCAGCCCGGTCGGTGGTACGCGGTGGCCTCGATCGCGCCGCGGGCCGCCCCGCCCGGCACCACCACGACCACCCGACCACCGATCCCGATCATCGCCGCCGGGGCAGAGGCGTGCTCCCCCGCAAATCCCTGCACCGAGAACCCGCTCCCGTCCCCCATCCGGGTGGTCTTCGATCTGGTGAACGTCGCGTCCGCCCCGGCCGGCACGCCGCCGGCGCCGTCCACGACAGCGGGCCCGGCCCCGACGGTGACGACCGCGGTGATCGGCGTCCGCTCGCTGGCCTACACCGGCGGCCCGAGCCCACTCGTGGTGGTGGTCGGCGCCGGCGCAGCGGCGATCGGCCTCGCCGTCTCCCTCGCTCTGGGGCGTCGCCGACGACAGCTGCCGCGCCGCTAGACGACCGCCGGCCCGATGTGGCGGACGGTCAGGCCATCCATTCGCGCAGCGTCCCGATCGTCCGTTCGCGGTCGGGTCCGGCCAACCGGACGTTGAGGATCGTGACGCCGGCCTCCTTGTACGCGGCCAGGCGATCGCGCACGTGGCCCGCCGGCCCGATCATCGAGATCGCGTCGATCAGCTCCTGCGGCACGGCGCGGGCGGCCTCGTCCTTTTGCCCGGACAGGTAGAGGTCCTGGATCCGCTTCGCCGCGTCCTCCAACCCGTAGCGGCAGGCCAGGTCGTTGTAGAAATTCTTGTCGGCCGCGCCCATCCCGCCGATGTAGAGCGCGAGCTGGGGTCTGGAAGCTTGGCGGAGATCGTCGAGATCGTCGAGGTCGTCCCCGATGGCGACGGTCGTGCTCGCCGCGATCTCGAGGGGGGCGAGCTTCGGGTCGCGCTGGCTCGATCCGCGGGCCAACGATTCGCCCCAGACCTGACCCGACCGCTCGGGCCAGAAGAAGATGGGCAACCATCCGTCCGCCAGGCGGGCCGTGCTCTCGACGTTGCGCGGTCCGAGCGACGCGACGTAGATCGGGATCCGGTCGCGCACGGGGTGGTCGATCATCTTCAGCGGTTTGCCGAGCCCCAGGCCCTGGCCGGGGGGAAGCGGAACCTGGTAGTGCCGACCCTGGTGCATGACCGGCTCACGGCGCCAGACCGTGCGGCAGATGTCGATGATCTCTTCGACGCGGGCCACCGGCGCGTCGAAGGGCACGCCGTGAAACCCCTCGATGACCTGTGGTCCGGAGGACCCGATGCCGAGAATGCATCGGCCACCGGAGAGGGCGTCCACTCCTGCCGCGCTCATCGCCAGCAGGGTCGGCGTACGCGAGTAGAAGGGCAGGATGGACGACCCGATCTGGACGGTCTCGGTCACCCCCGCCAGAAAGCCCATGAGGCTGACCCCGTCGAAGCCGTAGAGCTCGGACGCCCAGAGGATCTCGATCCCGGCCTTTTCGAGGCTCTGGGCTCGCTTGGCCAGTGCTGTCGGATTGTCCCGGCCGATGCCTGCTCCGAGCCGCATGATTTGCCGCCTTTCACTCCGGTTCGTCTCGCTCCCGCGGAGGTGACGAGCTCGCTCGAACCGCCGACGGGTCCGCCGGCCCGAATCGACACCATACCGGTCACCTCGAAGTGTTGACGGCTCGAACGAGTCGGACGACGCTTGAGAGGTTCGCCAGCCGCGGTGGAGTCGGCACGTGCCCGTCGGTCCGGACCGCTTCCCGGGTCACGACAGCAGACAATCATGTCGCGAGGCATGAGAGACAGTGGGCCCGGGGTCAGTATGCGTGGGGCCGGGAGGGATCGAACCTCCGACCGAGGGATTATGAGTCCCCTGCTCTGACCACTGAGCTACGGCCCCGACGAGGACGGGCACCGCCCCCGCATCGCGGACCGTTCTAGTTCAGGCGCCATATGGCCGTGCCATTGGAGCCCTTGGGCGTCGTCCTCGAGCCCCCAACGGGGTGAACGACGCGAGGGCGACGAAGAACGCTCGAACTGACTCTCGGGTAACTTGGCCGGTGGAGGCTGGGGGGCTGACAAGAAGGGGGCACTCCGAGGATGTCTGCCACACGTCTGCGCGGTCGCGCCGTCGCCCTGATCCTGGCCCTGCTGGCCGGCACCGTCTCCTTGGCGTCGCCCGCTTCGGCCGCCGTCCCCGCGCCCAAGGGCCTACCCGGCTTCTACAGCGTGCCGTCGACCATCCCGTCGAAGCCGGGATCCGTGATCAAGTACCAGAAGATCACCGACACCTCGGTCACCGGCACGACCTATCGCGTCATGTACACGTCGCTCAGCGTGACCAACAAGCCGGTCGCCGTCACCGGGCTCATCTTCGTCCCGCAGACCCAGCCGCCGGCCGGCGGCTTCCCGGTCGTGAGCTGGGGTCACGGCACCAACGGCATGGCCGACCTCTGCGCGCCCTCCCTGCACCCGACCTATGCGTTGCCCGCCATCAACGGGGTGCTGGCCACCGACAAGCTGCTGGCCGACGGCTGGGTGGTGACGGCCAGCGACTACCAGGGCGAGGGCACGCCCGGCATCCTCCCCTACCTGGTCGGCGTGTCCGCGGCGCGCAACACCATCGACATCGTGCGGGCCGCGCGCCACATCGGCGCCGTCCACGCCAGCTCGGACTACGTGGTGTGGGGCCACTCGGAGGGTGGGCAGACCGCCATGTTCAGCCTGCACATCGGGCCCTCCTACGCACCGGACCTCCACCTGAAGGGGGTCGTCGCCGGTGCACCGCCGTCGCAGTTCGCCGTCATTTACCAGTTCCTCACCACGAGCCCGTACCGCTTCTATCTCTTCATGGCCGGCATCGCCTGGAACGCCGCCTACGGGTCGGCGCGGGCGCCGCTGTCGGAGATCCTCACGCCGACCGCCATCAAGCTGGCGCCGGTCGTGAACAAGGGCTGCTTCAACTACCTCGAGACCACCATCGACAAGTACTCGCTGGTGCAGATCGTGAAGGCCAACCCGTTCGACGAGCCGGGGTGGAAGGAGATCCTGGCCTCGAACGACCCCGAGAACTTCACCTCGATCAACTCGGTGCCGCTGCTCATCGCCCAGGGGGGCAACGACGAGCAGATCCCGGTCGTCTCGACGCAGCTCTTGGCGACCCACCTGTGCAGCCTGGGCCAGGACCTGGAACGGTGGATCTATCCCGGGCAGAGCCATGCGGGGGTGATCACGCCCTACTTCGGCGACATGGTTCAGTGGATCCGGGACCGCTTCGCCGGCGACCCGAACCCCGACCCCTACCAGCCGGTGGGGCTGCCGGGGATCCAGACCACCACCTGCCCGAGCTAGGCGCGCGGAACGAGGACAGCAGGGGGAGCGGCCAGCTCCGGGGGAGAGACTCGAACTCTCAACCTAGCGGTTAACAGCCGCTTGCTCTGCCATTGAGCTACCCCGGAACGATCGAGAAGAACGAACGACGATAGCAGCCGACCCCGGAGGGGGAGCCGGGGGTCACGCCTCTTCGAGGTAGTCCCGCAGCAGGTAGGCGGCGTCGGGCCGGCGCAGCTTGGCCAGCGTCTTGGACTCGATCTGGCGGACGCGCTCGCGCGTCACACCGAAGGCCTTCCCCACTTCCTCGAGCGTCCGGATCTTGCCGTCGTCGAGACCGAAGCGCAGCCGCACCACGTCCTGCTCGCGGATGGAGAGGTAGGCCAAGGCCTCCTTCACCGCCTGGTCGAGCATCGCCCGGGTGGCGGCGTCGTCGGGCACCACGGCGGCCCGGTCCTCGATCAGATCGGACAGGCTGAAGTCGTCCTCGTCGCCGACCGGCTGCTCCAAAGAGACGGTGTCCTGGTTGATCCGCTGGATCTCGCGCACGCGCTCGATCGGGAACTCGACGCGCTGGGCGATCTCCTCGGCGCTCGGTTCGCGCCCGAGCTCTTGGAGGAGCTGGCGCTGCGCCCACACCACCTTGTTGATGGTCTCGACCATGTGCACGGGGATGCGGATGGTGCGCGCCTGGTCGGCGATGGCCCTCGTGATGGCCTGGCGGATCCACCAGGTGGCGTAGGTGGAGAACTTGAAGCCCTTGGTGTAGTCGAACTTCTCGACCGCGCGCATGAGGCCGAGGTTGCCCTCCTGGATGAGGTCGAGGAAGGCCAGGCCCCGGTTGCGGTAGCGCTTGGCGATGGAGACCACCAGGCGGAGGTTGGCCTCGATCAGGACCTCCTTGGCCTGGTGCCCCTTGCGCACCAGGCGCCGGGCCGTGCTCATCTCGGTGCTGGTGAGTTGGGCCGAGCTCGGACCATCGTCGGCGACGGACTGGTTGTGCGCGGCGATCCGCTCGGCCGCGGCAATTCCCTCCTCGACGCGTCGCGCCATCTCGACCTCGAGCTCGGCGCTCAAGAGCGCCACCTTCCCGATCTCCTTCAGGTAGGTGTGCACCGGGTCCTCGGCGGCGCTGCCGCTCGCGTAGTCGGTGGTCGGCGTCTTGGGCTTGGCACTCGACGAGGCGCGACGCGCCGGCTTGGTGGAGGACCCGTCGGCCGCGTCGACGGCCGCCGCCGACCGGCTCGACCGCGCGCGGCCGTTGGTGCCGGCCGGGTGAGAGTCCTCGGAGAGCTCCAGCTCGGTCAGCTCCACGACCGGTGCGGTGAGGCCGGCGTCGCCGGCGGTCAGGTCGTCGGCCAGGAACTCGATCCCCTGGTCACGCACGCGCTGGACCAAGCGCTCGATGACGTCCGGCGTGAGCTCCACGTCGTGGATGGCCTCGATCAGATCGGCCTCGGTGAGGGTCCCGCGCTCGCGACCGACCGCCAGCACCGCCTCGAATTCAGCCTCCGCCAGCCCGACCAGCTGCCCGTCTTCTGGGGCTTCCTCGGCTGGGCTCTGCGGCTGGTGGGAGTGGCTTTCCGACTTGTCGTGTGGGACGCGCCCCGCCATCAACCCTCCCGCCTCGCGAGAAGCCACGCTAGCAACCGACTACTGGCCTCGCTACCATCCGCCGGATCGTCCAGAGCCTCGATCCACAGTTTCACGCGCTTCACCTGGGCGTCGGCCGCCGAGATCTCTCCGGCTCGCGCGGCGATGTCCAGATCGTGCACGGCCCGAGTGGCCGCGATGCGCGTGAGGTTGGTGACCAGCGCATCCACCGGGTCGGTGATGCCCCCCTCGACCACGACCGGCTCCTCCACGGCCACCCGTCGCAGCAGTTCGGCCACGTCGGGCGGGGCGTCGTCGATCGCCTGGTGGAGGTCGTCGGCCCCGAGGAGGGTCTCGAAGGCCCGCCGCTGCAGCTCGTCGACGAACAGCACGGCCTCCAACCGGTCGGCCACGGCCTCGGGGCGGTGGACGGCGAACCGGAGCGCCTCCAGACCGGGCCGCCCGGCCGGGTCCGGCCCCCGCGGCGAGCGGCGGGGCGGCGCCTCTCCCTCCTCTGACACCGGAACCCGGTCGCGCTCGGCGGGCTCCTCGTTGGGTATGCGGCCGCCGGCCGGGCGGGCCCGGCCCGAGTGGGCCCGCCGGCCGTCGCCGGCGGTCGTGGCCGATCGCCGGGCGGCGTCGAGGCGAGTCCGCAGCAGATCCGGTTCGAGGCGGCAGCGGTCCGACACGGTCATCACGTACTGATCGCGCACCAGGTCGCTCGGGTGCTCGGCGATCGCCTGGATCGCCTCGTCGGCGGCGCGGGCGCGGCCCTCGGCGGTGTCGAGGGAGGCGGCGGCCAGGATGCGGTCGACCCGGAACTGGAGGAACGGCCGGGCGGCGCCCAGCGCGCTGCGCAGGGCATCGGGGTCCTCTTGGGCGAGCTGCCCGGGGTCCGAGCCCGCCGGCAGCGCGGCCACGAAGACGTCGACCTCGTGCTTGCGCTCCCATTCATAGACCCGCCCGGTGGCGGTCTGGCCCGCGCTGTCGGCGTCGTAGGCGAGGACGATGCGGCGGGCGAAGTTGCGCAGCAGCGTGAAGTGCTCCTCGGCGAGGGCCGTGCCACAGGTGGCCACCGCGCGCGGCACGCCCGCCTGGAAGCAGCCGATGACGTCGGTGTAGCCCTCGCACACGACGATCTCCCCGCTCGCCACGATGTCCTTCTTGGCCCAGTTGAGCGCGTACAGGGTGCGCCGCTTGGCGTAGATGGCGGTCTCCTGGGAGTTCTTGTACTTGGGCTCGGGTGCCCGGTCCGACGGCTGCGGCGCGCCCTTGGGGGCGGGGAGGATCCGGCCACCGAGGGCGATCGGGTGCCCCGAGGGGTCGCAGATGGGGAAGATGATCCGGCTGCGGAACGAGTCCTGGAGCCGTCCCCGCCGGTTGACGAACCCGAGGCCCGTGCCGGTCAGCACGCGCTCGGGGAGCCCGAGCGCGCTCGACAGGGCGTCCCAGTCATCGGGGGCCCAGCCCAGCCGGAACTGGCGGACGATCGCGCCGTCGTAGCCGCGCGAGCGCAGGTAGTCCCGGGCGCCGCCGGCGGCCGGCGAGGACAGGAGCGACTCGTGGTACCAGGCGACGGCCTGCTCCATGGCCGAGAGGAGCGCGGTGCGCCGACGGTGGTCCTCTCCCCCCGCCGCGCTCTCGTGCAGGACGATGCCGGCGCGCTCGGCCAGGTGCCGCACGGCGTCGGCGAAGTCCATGTGCTCGACGGCGCGCACGAAGCTGATGGCGTCGCCCGAGGCCTGGCAGCCGAAGCAGTAGTAGAGACCCTCCTCGGCGTTCACGCTGAACGAGGGGGTGCGCTCGCCGTGGAAGGGGCACAGACCGGTCCAGCGCCGGCCCTGCTGGCGCAGCGCCGAGTGCTCGCTGATCAGCCCCACGATGTCGGTGGCCGCCCGGACCTGGGCCACTTCCTCGTCTGGGATGGCCATACCGGGACGGTACCCGGCGCCGCGCCGGGACGAAGCGGGCGGGCGCCGGGCGGGCGCCTCAGCGCGCGGCGGCGGTCCGCCTTCTTGCGGCGGTGCCGGCGCCGGACCCGTTGCGCGACGCCGTCGCCGTCCGGGCCTTGGCCTTCGGCTTGCCGCCCGCCTTCTTGGCCTTGTCGGCTGCCTTCCTCGCCGGCTCCTTCTCCTTGGCCGGCTCCGTGTAGTGGCCGGCGGCCAGCACGGCCTGGGCGGCGGCCAGGCGGGCCACCGGCACGCGGAAGGGCGAGCAGCTCACGTAGTCCAACCCGGCGTCGTAGAAGGTGCCGATCGAGATCGGGTCGCCCCCGTGCTCGCCGCACACGCCGATCTTGAGGCCCGGGCGTTGCCGCCGGCCGCGCTCGACCGCCAGGCGGATGAGCTCGCCCACGCCGTCGGCATCGACCACCTCGAAGGGATTGCGCGAGAGGAGCCCGAGTTCGAGGTAGGCCGACATCAGCCGTCCCTCGACGTCGTCCCGACTGAACCCGAAGGTCATCTGGGTGAGGTCGTTGGTGCCGAACGAGAAGAAATCGGCCGACCGGGCCAGGTCGCCCGCCAAGAGCGCGGCCCGGGGCGTCTCGACCATGGTGCCGATCGTTACCTCGAGGCGGCCGGTGGTCGGCTCCGGCCCCTGCTTGGCCGACTTCTTGCCGGCCTCCTCGGCCCGGACCGCCGCCACCGCGTCCTCCACCCAGCTGCGGGCAAGGGCGAGCTCGGGACCGCTCACGGTGAGCGGGATCATGATCTCGATGACGGGGTGGCCGCCGGCGCGAACCCGGTCGTGGGCGGCCTCCATGAGCGCCCGCACCTGCATGGCGTAGAGGCCGGGTTTCAAGACGCCGAGCCGCACGCCGCGCGTCCCCAGCATCGGGTTGGCCTCCTGCCACAGATGGGCCGCGTCGTAGAGTCGGCGCTCCTCGGCGCTGAGCCCGGTCGTCGCCTCCTTCACGGCCAGCTCGTGGATGGACGGCAGGAACTCGTGCAGCGGTGGGTCGAGGAGCCGCACGGTAACCGGGAGCCCGTCCATGGCGGCCAGGATCTCGGTGAAGTCGCTGCGCTGCGCCACCCGCAGCTCCTCCAGCGCGGCCGTCTCTTCCTCTTTGGTACCGGCCAGGATCATGCGGCGCACGATGGGCAGTCGGTCCTCCCCCAAGAACATGTGCTCGGTCCGGCAGAGCCCGATCCCCTCGGCGCCGAGGCGCCGCGCGTTGGCGGCATCGGGCCCGGTGTCGGCGTTGGCCCGCACCGCGAGGTGCCCCGAGCGGATCTCGTCGGCCCAGCGCAGGAGCGTGCGGAACTCCGGGGTCGGCTCGGCCGGCACCAGGGGCACCGCGCCCAGCACGACGATGCCCGCGCCGCCGTCGAGCGACAGCCACTCGCCCTCGGCCACGGTCACCGATCCGACGGTCACGGCGTGGCCGGAGATGCGCAGCACCTCGGCACCGACCACGGCGGGCTTGCCCCAGCCGCGCGCCACCACCGCGGCGTGGCTGACCAGCCCGCCCCGGGCGGTCAGGATCCCCTCGGCGGCCAGCATTCCGTGCACGTCCTCGGGCGAGGTCTCGTTGCGCACCAGGATCACGGGCTCACCGCGGGCGGCCGCGGCCGCCGCGTCGTCGGCGGTGAAGTAGGCGCGCCCGACGGCCGCGCCGGGCGAGGCGCCGAGCCCCTTGGCCAGCACCGCATGTCCGGAGCCGGCGAACTGGGGGTGCAGGACCGAGTCGAGGTGGTCCTCGGTGATCCGCGCCACCGCCTCGGCGCGGCCGAGGGCGATCGCGGGCTCCTTGGTCATCTCGACCGCCATGCGCAGGGCGGCGCGGCCGCTGCGCTTGCCGACGCGCGTCTGGAGCATCCACAACTTGCCCTGCTCGATGGTGAACTCCGTGTCGCACATGTCGCGGTAGTGGCGCTCCAGGCGGTCGAAGATGGCGATCAGCTCGCCGTAGACGGCGGGGAACTGGCGCTCGAGCGCCGAGATCGGCTCAGTGTTGCGGATGCCGGCCACCACGTCCTCGCCCTGCGCGTTCACCAGGAAGTCGCCGTAGGCGCCGGTGGCGCCCGTGGCGGGGTCGCGGGTGAAGCCCACCCCGGTGCCCGACTGGTCGTCGCGGTTGCCGAACACCATCGCCTGCACGTTGACGGCGGTGCCGAGATCGTGGGCGATGTGCTCGCGCTCGCGGTAGGCGACGGCGCGGGCGCCGTTCCAGCTCGAGAAGACGGCCTCGATGGCGCCGCGCAACTGCTCGGCCGGGTCCTGGGGGAAGGGCCGCTTGGTGTGGCGCTCCACGACCTGTTGGTAGGAGCGGACGAGGTAGACCAAGAGCTCGGTCGGGACGTTGGCGTCCGAGGTGGTCCCGGCCAGCTCCTTGGCCGCTTCGAACAGCTCGTCGAATTCGGCGCCGGGGATGTCCAGCACGATGCGCCCGTACATGGCGACGAACCGGCGGTAGGAGTCATAGGCGAACCGCTCGTCACCGGTCTGGCGGGCGAGCCCCAAGACCGAGCGGTCATTCAGTCCCAGGTTGAGGACGGTGTCCATCATCCCGGGCATGGAGAACTTGGCGCCCGAGCGCACCGAGACGAGGAGGGGGTCGTCGGGGTCGCCGATCGTCTTGCCCATGGCGCGCTCCAGGCGCCGCCGGGCCTTGGCCACCTGGTCGGACAGGCCCTCGGGCCAGCCCGCCTCCATGTAGGCCCGGCAGGCGTCGGTCGTGATCGTGAACCCCGGCGGCACCGGGAGCTGCAGCACCGACGTCATCTCGGCCAGGTTGGCGCCCTTGCCGCCGAGGAGGTCCTTCAGCTCCATCGGCGCCTTGGGATGGACATGGTCGAAGTCGAACACGAACGGCATGGGGTCTCCTGGGTGCCGAGATCAGGCGCGACCGGGCCCCAAGGGGCCGACGACCTGCGTGGAGCGGGTCCAACATTACCCGGCCCGTCCGGGTGGCCCCTTTCGAAGGTTCACCCGGCGACCGGGGCGCCGGCCGCGGGCCGACGGCGGCAATGGGGAGTCCGGCGGACCCGTTAGATTCGCCGGGTGGCGCAGCCGGCCATCGAGGCGGTCGATCTCGAGAAGACCTTCGCCAAGGGCGAGGTCCGCGCACTGGACGGCCTCTCGCTCTCCGCCGAGGCGGGCACCGTGCTCGGCGTCCTCGGGCCCAACGGCGCCGGCAAGACGACGGCGGTGCGGATCCTCTCCACCATCCTGCAGCCCGACCGCGGGCGGGCGTCGATCCTCGGGCACGACGTGGTGAAGGAGGCGGCCACCGTGCGGCGCGTCATCGGGCTGGCCGGCCAGTACGCGACGGTCGACGAGAACCTCACCGGTCGGGAGAACCTGCTCATGGTGGGGCGGCTGACCCACATCGCAAAGCGCGACTCGCTGGTGCGGGCGGACGAGCTGCTCGAGGGGTTCGGGTTGACCGACGCGGCCAACCGCCCCTTGAAGACCTACTCGGGCGGCATGCGACGCCGGCTCGACCTGGCCGCTGCGCTCGTCGGGCGTCCGCCGGTCCTCTTCTTGGACGAGCCGACGACCGGCCTCGACCCCCAGGGCCGCCAGGACATGTGGGTGACCATCGAGGCCCTGGTCGCCGCCGGGACGACCCTCCTGCTCACCACCCAGTACCTGGAGGAGGCCGACCGGCTGGCCGGCCGCGTGGTCGTGGTGGACCACGGCAAGGTGATCGCCGAGGGCACGCCGGCCGAGCTGAAGGCCGGCCTCGGCGAGACCGTCGTCGTGGTCGGGCTCCACGATCCCGCACAGGCCCGCAAGGCCGCGGCGCTGCTCACCGGCCTGACCGAGAGCGCACCGCACGTCGACGGCAGCTCGGTGGAGCTCACCGGACGGGCGGGCCCCAGGGTCGCCACCGAGGTGCTCCGGACGCTCGACGCCCACGCCGTCGAGGTGACCGGCCTCACGCTGCGCGAGCCCAGCCTCGACGACGTCTTCTTGCTCTTGACCGGGCACCGAGCCGAGGCCGCGGACGGCACCGACGGCTCGGGTGCCGAGCAGGCCGCCCTAGCCAGGGCCATGGCGGGTGGTGGGGCCCGAGGTGGCCGGTGACGATCGCCGTCGACCCCGCGCTGGCCGGCGCCGACGCCGACGGCCTCTTGGCCCGCGGCCGCTGGTTGGCGAGCGACATCTACACCATCGCCTGGCGCTACATCGTCGCCATCCGCCGCCAGCCCGAGACCCTCCTCTTCACGGTGATCCAACCGGTGATGCTCGTCCTCTTGTTCCGCTACATCTTCGCCGGCGCGATCCACATCCCGGGCACCAGCTACGTCGACTACCTCATGCCCGGCGTCTTCGTGCAGACCGTGTCCTTCGGCTCGGTCTCGACCGCGGTCGGCCTGGCCGAGGATCTCCAGAAGGGCCTCATCGAACGCTTCCGCGCGCTCCCCATGGCCCGCTCGGCGGTGCTGTCGGGCCGCACCGTGGCCGACCTGGTGCGCAACCTCGGGTCGATCGTCATCATGACCGGGGTGGGGTTCCTGGTGGGGTTCCGCGTCCAGACCAGCGTCCCGAGCTTCGTGGCCGGGCTGGGCCTGCTGCTCCTGTTCGCCTGGACCCTCAGCTGGGCCTTCTCGCTCATCGGGCTGAGCGCCACCAACAGCGAGACGGCCCAGGTCATGGCGTTCCCGATCCTGTTCCCGTTCACCTTCGCGTCGTCTGGCTTCGTGCTCGTGAAGAGCATGCCCGGCTGGCTCCAGGCGTTCGCCAACAACCAACCCGTGACCAAGGTGGTGAACGCCTCGAGGGCGCTCATGAGCGGCGGGCCGACCGCCACCAGCACCGAGGAGGCGGTCGCCTGGTGCCTCGGCCTACTGGTGATCTTCATCCCGCTGGCCGTGCGCAAGTACCGCCGGACGGCCTAGCGATCAGCCCCGGGCCCGCCGCCAGAGCTCGTCGAGCAGGCCCTCGATCGGCACGCGCACCTGGGCGGTGGTGTCCCGCTCGCGCACCGTGACCGCGTCGTCCTCCAGCGAGTCGAAGTCGACGGTCACGCACCAGGGCGTGCCGACCTCGTCCTGGCGCCGGTAGCGGCGGCCGATCGACTGGGTGGTGTCGTGGTCGCACATGAAGTGCTCCTGGAGGAGCCCGAGCACGCGCGCGGTGAGCGGCTCGAGCGTCTCCTTCCTGGAGAGCGGCAGGACGGCCACCTGGGTCGGGGCCAGGCGCCAGTGCAGGCGCAGCACGGTGCGGGCCTCCCCGCCCACCTCGTCCTCGTCGTAGGCGGCGATGAGGAAGGCCATCATCGCCCGGGTGGCGCCGACCGCCGGCTCGATCACGAACGGCACGTAGCGCTCGTTGGTGGCCTGGTCGAAATACTCCAGACGCTCGCCGGAGGCGGCCGAGTGGACGCGCAGGTCGTAGTCGCCGCGGTTGGCCACGCCCTCCAGCTCGTCCCAGCCCCAGGGGAAGGCGAACTCGATGTCGGCGGTGCCGAGCGAGTAGTGCGACAGCTCATCTGCGTCGTGGTGCCGGACGCGCAGCATGGCCTCGGGCATGCCGAGCTCGAAGTACCAGCGCAGCCGCTCGGCCAGCCAGTACTCGTGCCACCCGGCCGCGTCGGCCGGCGGGACGAAGTACTCCATCTCCATCTGCTCGAACTCGCGGGTGCGAAAGACGAAGTTCTGCGGGGTGATCTCGTTGCGGAACGACTTGCCGACCTGCGCGATGCCGAAGGGCGGACGCTTGCGGGTGGTGGTGAGGACGTTGGCGAAGTTGGTGAACATGCCCTGGGCCGTCTCGGGCCGGAGGTAGGCGATGGTGCCCTCGTCCTCCACCGGCCCGGCGTGCGTCTTGAACATGAGGTTGAAGCTCCGCGGCTCGGTGAAGTCCGTCGAGCCGCAGTTGGGGCAGACGCCGTCGATCTTGTCGGCCCGCCAACGCTCGTGACAGCTGCGACAGTCGACCAGCGGATCGGTGAAGTTCTCGAGGTGCCCCGAGGCCGCCCACACGGCGGCGGGCGAGAGGACGGCCGCGTCCAGGCCGACGACCTCGTCGCGCAGCTGCACCATCGAGCGCCACCAGGCGTCCTTCACATTGCGCAGCAGGTTGACGCCGAGCGGGCCGTAGTCGTAGGTGGAACGGAAGCCGCCGTAGATCTCGGCCGAGGGGAAGACCAAGCCCCGGCGCTTGCAGAGGTTGACGATCTTGTCGAAGAGCTCGGGATCGGAGGACGCGCCGTCGGGCCGGGCGGGTGCCGCAGGCATCAGCGAAGGATACTGGCTCCCTCCGCGGCCACCCCCAACCGCAGCGTCAGCTCGTCGGCGACGAGGCGCCCGCGGACGGTGAGCACGGCCCGACCGGCGCGCCGCTCCACCAGGCCGGCCAGCTCGGGCGCGTCGGCGAGCGCGGCCTCGGGCACGCCGGCCGGCGTGCGCAGCGACAGGGACAGCGCCTCTGCCGCGCGCTGCTCGTCGTCCAGCACCTCCTCGCCGGCCACCGGCGAGGCACCGGCCGTCACCTGTGCCAGGTAGCGCTCGGGGGTCCGCACGTTCCACCAGCGGCGCCCGGCCCGGTGGGAGTGCGCGCCCGAGCCGATCCCCCGGTACGGGCCCTGCTCCCAGTAGAGGTGGTTGTGGCGGCACTCGTGGCCGGGCTTCGCCCAGTTGGAGATCTCCTCCCACCGGTAGCCGGCGGCGCCCAGGCGCTCGTCGGCCAGCCGGTAGCGGCGGGCCTGGGCGTCGGGATCCGGATGGCGCGCTGCGTCGGCCGCGAGCGGCGTGCCGGGCTCGACGCCGAGTGCGTAGGTGCTCAGGTGGGGCGGTGGCGAGGCCAGGCCGAGCACGTCGTCGAGCGTGGCCGCCCAGTCGTCGTCGGATTCGCCCGACGCGCCGAAGATGAGGTCGACGCTCCAGGTAGAGAAGCCGGCCGCCGCCACCAGCTCGGCCGCCGCCAGCACCGTGTCGGGCGTGCCGCGCCGATCGAGGGCGCGCAGCACATGGGCGCGGGTCGACTGGACCCCGAGCGACAGGCGCGTCACGCCGCTGGCGCGCAGCTCGGCCAGGAAGTCGGCGTCGACGTCTTCGGGATGGCATTCGACGTTCACCTCGGCGCCGGCCGCCCGGTCGACGGCGCCGACGAGCGAGGTGAGCTGCGCGGCCGACAGGCGCGACGGGGTGCCGCCCCCCAGGTACACGCTGGTGGCGGCCGGGAGCTCGCCCGCGGCCGCCGCTCGGTCGAGCTCGGTCCGGCAGCCCGCGACGTAGGGAGCGATGAGCGCATCGCGGCCCTCATAGGTGGCGAAGGCGCAGAAGTCGCACTTGTGCGCGCAGAACGGCAGGTGGACGTAGACGCCGAAGGGTTCGGCCAGCACGGGGTCCGACTCAGAGTCCGGCGGACGACCGCACGCTGCGCAGGCGGCGGTCGAGGTGGGCCTCCATCGCCTCGGTGGCGAGCCCGGACAACTCGTCGGTGCCCGGATGCGGCGCCGCGGCCAGCACGCCGCCCAGCTCCCCGCCGAGAATGCGGCGCATGAGCGCCAGCACCTCGGCGCTAACGGGACGCCCGCGGCGGCAGGCCCGGCAGAGGGTGCCGCCCTCGACGAGGTCGAAGGCCACCAGCTCCACCTCGCCGTCGGGCTTGCCGCAGGTGGCGCAGACGTCGAGCACCGGCGTCGCCCCTTCGAGTGCCAACACCTTCAAGAAGAAGGCGGGAAGGATGAGGGCGCAGTCGCGGGTCTCGTCCGCCAGCACCCGCAGGGCGCCCACCAGCATCGTGTAGAGGCGGCCGTCGGGGTGGCGCTCCTGGGCGATCTGATCGACCACCTCGAGCATGGTGAGGCCCTTGGCCACCCGGTCGAGGTCCTCGCGCACCGCGCGGAAGGTGTCGATCACCTCGACCTGGTTCACGATGTCGAGGTCGCCCCGGCCTTGCCAGAGGAGGAGGGCGACGTGGCTCAGGGGCTCGAGGCGCGCGCCGAACTTGGACGAGGTGCGCCGGACCCCCTTGGCCACGGCGCGGACCTTGCCGTGCCCCTGCGTCAGGAAGACCACGATGCGGTCCGCCTCTCCCAGCCGGTAGGTGCGGAGCACCACGCCGGTGTCCCGGAACAGGCTCACGCCGCGCCGCCGGCGGCCGGCCGGTCGGCCGGGCTGCGCGGCCCGGGCTCGGACTGGTCCCCGGGGTCACCGACCCGGTGGGCGGCGGGGGGCGACGAGCGGCCGGCGATCAGGTTGCCCCCGCCCACCAGCACGACGAGGACGGCGACGGTCACGAGGACCGGGATGGCGGCGGTGAACCCGATGCCGGCCAGCACGCAGAGGCCGGCCAGGACGAGGGCGCCCAGCACCAGGGCGAGCCGGGTGACGCTCACCGGTCGACGCCGCCGTACCGACGGTGTCGCTGCTGGTAGTCGATCACCGCCTGGTACAGGTGGCGGCTGCGGAAGTCGGGCCAGAGCAGCTCGGGGAAGGCCAGCTCGCTGTAGGCGAGCTCCCACAGCAAGAAATTCGAGATCCGGGTCTCGCCCGACGTGCGGATCACGAGGTCCGGGTCCGGCATGTCGGGGAAGTAGAGGCGGCGTCGGATCGCCCGCTCGTCCACCTTGTCCGCGGGGACGCCCTCGGCCACGAGCGCCCGCACCGCGTCGACGATCTCGGCCCGGCCGCCGTAGTTGAACGCCATGGTGAGGGTCATCCGGCGGTTGCGGTCGGTCAGCTGCTCTGACTCCTCCATGCGCCGCAGCACGCGGCGCGGCACCCGCCAGTCCCGGCGACCGGCGAACCGGATGCGCACGCCGCGCTCGTAGAGCTCGTCGCGCCGCCGGACGAGCAGGGTCTCGTTGAACGCCATGAGGAAGCGAACCTCCTCGGCCGGCCGCCGCCAGTTCTCCGTCGAGAAGGCGTAGACGGTCAGCCAGGGCAGGCCGATCTCGAGGGCGCCGTTCACGACGTTGAACAGGGCCTCCTCGCCCGCCACGTGGCCGTCGGTCCGCGCCAGTCCCCGCTGGCTGGCCCACCGGCCGTTGCCGTCCATCACGCAGGCGACGTGGGCGGGCACCCGGGAGAGGTCGAGCTCGGGCGGCACGGGATCGACGTCTCGCTCCCCCGACGGCGTCGCCGACCCGTTCGCCGAGGCCGCCGCGGCCGGCTGGGCGCGGCTCGGGACGTGCGATGCGCGGGCCACAAACCGAACCTAGTGCCAGAAACCCAGCGCCCTGCGCCCGCCCGCGCCTGGCGCGCCACCCGCGGCCGGTCCTCGGTGGGTCGGCCGGCCAGTACGGTCGGGCGCGGTGACCGAGCCCTCCCCCAGTCCGAGCGAGGGCGCGGCCGCGGCGACGGCGCGGACGCTCGCGGCCGTGGTGGCCGACCTCCCCGGCGGCGGTGAGGCGCGCCCGGGCCAGGAGGCGATGGCCCGGGCGGTGGCCACCGCCCTCTCCGAGCGACGCCACCTCGTCGTCCAGGCCGGCACCGGCACCGGGAAGTCCCTCGCCTACCTCGTGCCGGCCGCCCTCTCGGGCCGGCGCGTGGTCGTGGCGACCGCTACCAAGGCCCTCCAGGACCAGCTGGCGCAGAACGACCTCCCCCAGGTGGCGGCCGTGCTCGGGAGCCGCTTCTCCTTCGCCGTCTTGAAGGGCCGCAACAACTACCTGTGCCGCCAGCGGGCGCTCGAGGTCTCAGACGGCGGGATCCAGCCGCAGCTCTCGACGGCCGAGCCCGACGACCGGGCGGTCCAGGACGACCCGGACGCGGACGGCGACCCATCGAGCGAGGACCCGACGCGCCTCGTCGACCAGGTGCGCGCGCTCCTCGCCTGGGCCGAGCGCAGCCCGACGGGGGACCGGGGCGACCTTCCCTTCGAGCCCTCGGCGCGCGCCTGGGGGATGGTGAGCGTGGCGCCGCGCGAGTGTCCCGGCGCGTTCCGCTGCCCGTCGGGGGGGACCTGCTTCGCCGAGGCGGCCCGCGCCAACGCGGCGGCGGCCGACGTGGTGGTCGTCAACACCCACCTCTACGGCGCCCACCTGGCGAGCGGCGGCGCGGTGCTGCCCGAACACGAGGTGGTCGTCTTCGACGAGGCCCACGAGCTCGAGGCGGTGATGACGTCGAGCCTCGGCGTCGAACTGGCCCCGGGTCGCCTGCGCGGCCTCGGCGTCATGGCCCGGTCGCTGGTCGCCGGCGAGGACGCCCCGGTCATCGACGCGCTGATCGAGATCGCGGAGCGGTTGGGGGCGGCGCTCGCCGAGCGCGTGGGAACGCGGGTGCTCGGCTCCGAAGGGGCGGAGGACGCGACGCTGGCCGACGTGCTGGGGCTGGCGGCGGCGCGCCTCGACGGTCTTTCGACCGCGCTGGGGCGGCGCCAGCGCGACGCGGCGGGCGACGACGACGGGGCCTGGGCCCGCCTGTGGTCGGCGGCGGGGCACCTGGCCAACGATCTGGCGCGCCTCGCCGCGCGCACCGACGACGAGGTGGCCTGGGTGGACGGGACGCGGCGCGCCCCGCTCCTGCGGCTGTCGCCGATCGACGTCGGACCCGCCCTGGCCGCGACGTTGTGGGGCGGGGTCACCGCCGTGCTGACCAGCGCCACCATCCCGCCGCGGGCGGCCGAACGGCTGGGCCTGGACGGATCGCCGCTCGACGAGCTCGACGTCGGCAGTCCATTCGACTACCGCTCGCACGCCCTCTTGTACGTGGCGCGCCACCTGCCCGACCGGCGCACGCCCGAGGCCGAGCCGGCCCTCCTCGACGAGCTCGAGGCGTTGATCGAGGCCGGCGGCGGCCGCACCCTCGCCCTGTTCACCAGCCGACGCACGACCGAGCTGGCGGCCGCCACCCTCGGCCCGCGGCTCACCCATCGCGTCCTCGTCCAGGGCCAGCTCCCCAAGGCCCGGCTGCTGGCGATCTTCGCCGAGGACGAGACGTCCTGCCTCTTCGCCACCATGAGCTTCTGGCAGGGGGTGGACATCCCCGGACGCTCCCTGTCGCTCGTGGTGCTGGACCGGCTGCCGTTCCCCCGACCGGGCGACCCGCTGACCGACGCCAAGCGGGAGCGGGCGGGGGACGCCGCGTTCCGCCTGGTGGACCTGCCGCGCGCCGCCACCCTGCTCGCCCAGGGGGCCGGCCGCCTCATCCGCTCGAACGAGGACCGCGGGGTGGTGGCGGTGCTCGATCCCCGGTTGGCGACGGCCAGCTACCGCCACGTGCTCTTGGCCGGGCTCCCCCCCATGCGCCGCACCACCGACCGCCGCCAGGTGGTGGACTTCCTCCGCCGCGCGCTCGGACCCGCGACGCCGGCTCAGTAGCCCAGTCGGTCGAGCGCCTCGGGCCGCTGCTGCCAGCGGGGCTCCACCCGCACGAACAGGTCGAGGTAGGCGCCCGGCTCGAGCTGCTCGCGCACCGCGATGCCGGCCGCCTTCAGGACCTCGCCACCGGCCCCGATCACGATCGCCTTCTGCGACTCTCGCTCCACCAGGATCTCGCAGCGGATGACGGGCCAGTCCCACTCGGTGACCCGGCAGGCGATGGCGTGGGGCAGCTCCTCGCGGCAGTGCGCGAGCAGCTGCTCGCGGACGAGCTCGGCCACCCGCACCGCCTCGGGCAGGTCCGACACCATGTCGGTCGGGTAGTACTCCGGGCCCTCCTCGAGGCGCGCCACGACGGCCTCGACCAGCTCGGCCACCCCCCGGCCGGTCGCGGCCGAGACCGGATAGAACTCGGCCGCCGCTTGGGCCCGGGCGCCGTGGCCGGCGGCCGCCAGCCGCTCCAGCGCCGACTGGGCCTCGGCCAGCCGCACGAGGACCTGGGCCGGCCCGGCGCGGTCGACCTTGTTCACGACCACCAGCAGCCCGCTCGGGTCCTCCCGGTCGCCCAGTGCGTCGAGGGCCTGCTCGAGCACCCGCCGATCGCCCGGGCCGACGGCCGCCGTCGCGTCGAGGACGGCCAGGACCACCTCGACATCGCGTACGGAGCCCGCCGCGGTGGCGTTCAGGCGGGCACCGAGGGGTGTGCGCGGGCGGTGCAGGCCGGGGGTGTCGACGAAGACGACCTGCGCGTCAGGCCGGTGCAGGATGCCGCGGACACCGAGGCGCGTCGTGTTGGGCCGCGGCGAGGTGATGGAGACCTTGGACCCGATCATCTGGTTGAGGAGGGTGGACTTGCCCACGTTGGGCCGGCCCGTGACGGCGGCGAAGCCGCTGCGCACCGCGCCTCACTCCCCCGCGCTCGGCGCCTCGACCACCGGGCGCCGCTCGATGCGGACCCGCCCGATCCGCCGACCCTGGACCCGCTCGGCCACCAGCCGGAACCCGTCCACCTCGACCGCCTCCCCCTCGTGGGGGACCCGTCCGGCCAGGTCCAGCATGAGCCCACCCACCGTGTCCCAGGCCCCCTCGGGCAGCTCGGCGTCGAGCAGCTCGTCGGCCTCACTGAGGGGCATCCGCCCGGCCACCACCACGCTCCCGTCGGCCCGCCGCTCGACCGTCGGCTCCTCGACGTCGAACTCGTCGACGATCTCGCCCACCAGCTCTTCGATCAGGTCCTCCAGCGTCACCAGGCCGGCCGTGCCGCCGTACTCGTCGACGACGATCGACTGGTGGAACTTGCGGTCCTGCATCTCGCGGAGCAACGACGCCACCCGCTTGGTCTCGGGCACGAAGTGGGCCGCCCGCGCGTGGGCGCCGACCTGTTCCTTCCCCCGGCCGGCGCGCTCGATCCGCATCAGGTCCTTCGTGTAGGCGATGCCGATGACGTCGTCCACGTTGTGTCGGTAGACGGGCAGCCGGCTGTAGCCGGCCGCCAACGCGGTCTCCAACGCGCCGGTGACCGTGGCGTCGTCCTCGAGCGTGACCATGTCGGGTCGCGGCACCATTACCTCGCGCACGACGGTGTCCCCAAAGTCGATGATGGAGTGGATGAACGCCCGTTCTTCGATCTCGATCACGTCCTCGGCGTGCGCCACGTCGGCCATGGCGCGCAGCTCGGACTCGGTGACCCCGCCGTTGGGCGAGGCCTCGTCCCCCTTGTCGCGCCCGATGATGAGGTTGGCCAGGCCGATGAGGAGCGAGGACACGAGGCGCACCGGCGGAAAGCGGACCACGGCGGCCACCAGTGGCGCGCTGAACAGGGCGGCGCGCTCGGGGTTGTGCACCGCCCAGTTCTTGGGAATCGCCTCGAACACGACGAAGATCACCACGATCTCGAACACGGTGGCCACCACGACGCCGATCGCGCCCAGCCACTGCGAGGCCAGCACGCCGACCAGGGTGGCCGACACCAGCTGGCAGATGAGGACGAGCAAGAGGATGGGATTCAAGAACCGCTCCGGGTGCTCGACGAGGCGGACCAGCGGCCGGGCGCCGCGGCGGTGATCGTCGAGGAGGGCCTTGGCCTTCACCCGGCCCGTGCGGGTCAGGCTGGTCTCGGCCAGAGCCAGCACCCCCGAGACGGCCAGCAGCGTCACGATCACGACGAGCAGCACCGTGTCGACCGGCCGGAACCCGGTGGCCGCGATCACCGGACCCCCTGGTAGAAGCGGGCCAGGAGCGAGCGCTCGAGGGCCTCCATCCGCTCGGCCTCGGCGTCCTCCTCGTGGTCCATGCCGAGCAGGTGCAGCAACCCGTGGACGATCAGCAACGCCACCTCGTCGTCGTAGGTCGATCCGTGCTCGGTCGCGTTGCGGGCGGCGACGGCGGGGCACACGACGACGTCGCCCAGCAGGAGCGGCGGCTCGTCCATGACATCGGCCCCCGGGCCGGTGCCGCCCATGTCCGGTGAGCGGCCGCTCGGGAGCGGGTCGTCTTCGACCGGGAAGGACAGCACGTCGGTCGGACCGGGCCGGTTCATGAAGCGCTCGTTCAGCGCGGCGATCGACCCCTCGTCGACGAAGAGGAGCGAGACCTCCGCATCCCCCTTCACCCCCCGCTCGGTCAGGACCGCGCGGGCGAGCGTGCTCCAGCGCTCGATCTCGACCGGGTGGTCCGCCTGCTCGTCGGCGCAGAAGACGTCGAGGGTCATGGGGAGGGGTTGACGGGGCGTTCGGCCTGCTCGTAGGCCCCGACGATGTCGGCCACGATCTTGTGGCGCACGACGTCGCGCCGGCTCAGCTGCACGAAGGCGATGTTCTCCACGCCCCCCAGGACCTCTTCCAACCCGACTAGGCCCGAACGCCCACCGGGCACGTCGATCTGGGTGACATCGCCGGTGACCACGCACTTGGACCCGAACCCGATGCGGGTGAGGAACATCTTCATCTGCTCGGGCGTCGTGTTCTGCGCCTCGTCGAGAATGATGAACGACGAGTTGAGGGTCCGGCCGCGCATGAAGGCGAGCGGGGCCACCTCGACCGTGCCGCGGTCGAGCAGGCGCTGCGCCCCCTCTGGATCGAGAATGTCGTACAGGGCGTCGTAGAGGGGGCGGAGGTAGGGATCGACCTTGGCCATGAGGTCGCCGGGGAGGAAGCCCAACCGCTCGCCGGCCTCGACGGCCGGCCGGGTGAGGATGATGCGGGACACCTGGCGGGACTGCAGCGCCTGCACCGCCAGGGCGACGGCCAGGTAGGACTTGCCGGTGCCGGCGGGGCCGATGCCGAAGGTCACCACGTTGCCGGCGATGGCGTCGGTGTAGCGCTTCTGGCCGGCCGAACGCGGCCGGACCGTGCGGCCCCGCGACCCCCGCAGGACCTCGGCGGTCAGGACCTCGGATGGCGACAGGTCGTCGCGCACCATGTCGATCGTGCGCGACACCTGGGGTGCGTCGAGCCCCTGGCCGGACTGCAGCACGACGACCAGCTCGTCGAACAGCCGTGCCACCCGCTCGGCGTCGGGGCCCGTCGTGCTGATGCGGTTGCCCTGGACCGCGATCTGAGTCTCGGGGAAGGCGGCCTCGATGATCCGGAGCAGCTCGTCTCGTTGGCCGAGCAGGCCCGCCATGAGGTGGTTGTGGGGCACCACCGTCTCGGCGGACCCGGCTTGCACCCCGGTCGCGGTGGGCTCGCCCCCGGGCGCGCTCACCCGGGTGGCCAGGTCATGGCCCGGCCGCCGATGACGTGTAGGTGGAGGTGCGGCACCGAATTGGCGGCATCGGGCCCGACGTTGAAGACGAGCCGGTAGCCGCGGTCGGCCGCACCGATGCCCTCGGCGTCCGCGACGGCGCGCGCCGCCACCAAGAGCGCCGCCACATCGTCTGCGTCCTCGCCGGTCACCGTGGCGGCGTTCTCGATGTGGCGCTTCGGGATGACGAGCACGTGGGTGGACGCCACCGGGGCGAGGTCGCGAAAGGCGAGCGTCCGGTCGGTCTCGGCCACGATGTCGGCCGGGATCGTGCGCTCGATGATCTGACAGAAGAGACAGTCGTCCATGGTCTAGGGGCCCTTGCGGGGGGGATGAAGGTGCTCCAAGGAGCCCGGAGCGATGCGGCAGGTCTCGATGAAGCGGTCGAGGTCCGCCTCCTTCAGGCGGATCACCCGCCCGAAGCGATAGGCGTCGAGCTCCCCCTCATCGATGAAGCGGTACAGGCTGCGCAGCGTGATTCCCAATCTTTCGGAGGCCTCTTTGGTCCCGAGCCAACGGACGGCCTGCGACATCAGGACCGGTCTCCCATTCGCCACCAGCCTAGGTCGCGCCCGATCGGGGCTCTCACATGGAGGGCCGGGCCCGGCGGGTCAGCTGCGTCGCGCGGCCCGGGTGACGCAGAGCACGACCCCGGCCGCCACCGCCGCCGTCTCGGCCCGGAGCACGTTCTGGCCGAGCCCGACCGTCTCGAGGCCGAGCGCCCGTTCCTCGGGGCTCCATCCGCCCTCGGGGCCGACGGCCAGCCCCGACAGCGAGGCGGCCGGCGCGGCGCCGCCCCTCTCCGCCAGGGCGAGACCGGGGAACGCCGCCGCCGCCTCGCGCAAGCGATGCGGCGCCGGGAGCTCGGGGAGCCACACGCGACGGCTCTGGGCGGCCGCCTCGACCGCCGTCCGCCCGAGACGCGCCATCGATCGAACCGCCCGCTCCCCCTCCCAGCGCACCACCGACCGGTCGGCCACCAGCGCGACGATGCGGTCGACCCCGAGCTCGGTCAGCTTCTGGACGACCCATTCGGGGCGATCGCCCTTCACCGGCGCGAAGGCCACCACGACCGGGTGCCCCTCTCGCGCCTCGGTGCGCAGGTGGCCGTCGGACTCCAGGGCGTCGCGCTCGGTCGATCCGGGGCCGCGGAATCGGCAGAGGCACCAGGCGCCCTGCCCGTTGCTCGCCACGACCTCCTCGTCGCGACGCAGCCGCAGCACCGTCGCCAGGTGATGCAGGTCGCCCGGGCCGAGCACCGGGGTGGTCGGGTCCTCGACGAAGACCTGGGCCGAGGCCGCGGCCCGGACGGCGACGCCGTCGGCCCCTTCACCCACCGGATCAGCCGAAGGCGGAGCGGATGCGCGAGAGGACGCCCTCGTGTTCCTCGGTGCCACCGACCTCTTCGCCGCGCTCGGCCGCCAGCTGCAAGAGCAGTTCCTCCTGCTTGGGGCTGAGACGGGTCGGCGTGTCGACGACCACGTGCACCAGGAAGTCACCACGGCCGCGGCCGCGCAGGTGCGGGACGCCGGACCCCTTCAGCCGGATCACGTGGCCGCCCTGGGTCCCCGCGGTGATCGTCACCGGCGCCGGAGCTTCGAGGGTCGGCACCTCCAGCTGCGCGCCGAGCGCGGCCTGGGCGACGCCCACGTGCAGCGTGGTGTGCACCTCGTCGCCCACCCGTTCGAAGCGCTCGTCGGGGGCGACGGTCAGGTTCACGAAGAGCGATCCGTTGTGCCCGCCGCGGGGCCCGGCCGGCCCGCGGTCGGCCAACCGCAGGGTCGAGCCGTCCTCCACCCCGGCGGGCACCTCGACGACGAAGCTGCGGTCCTCCATGCGTCGGCCCTCGCCACGGCAGTCCTCGCAGGGCGTCGGGGTCAGCTCCCCCAGGCCCTGGCAGCGGCTGCAGGCGACGGCGGTCACGACCTGGCCGAGGAGGGACTGGCGGATGCGGCGGATCTCGCCCGCCCCCTGGCAGTCCGGACACCGCACCGGTTGGGTGCCCGGGCGGGCGCCCGAGCCCGAGCAGGTGTCGCACCCAACGGGCAGGCGGATCGAGAACTCCTTGCGGGCGCCGAAGATGGCCTCTGCGAATTCCAGCCGCAGACCGACCTCGGCGTCGGCACCGGGCACGGGGCCCCGGCGCTGCCCGCGTCCGCCGCCGGCCACCGAACCGAAGAAGGCCTCGAAGAGATCGCCCAGCCCGCCGTCGAAGTCGAACGGCGACCCGTTGCCTTGGCCGAAGACGCCCTCGGGCCCGAAGCGGTCGTAGCGGGCGCGCCGCTCGGGGTCCCGCAGGACCTCATAGGCGAGCGACACCTCCTTGAACCGGGCTTCGGCCTCGGGGTCACCGTCGTTGGCGTCGGGGTGGAACTGGCGGGCCTTGCGCCGGTAGGCGCGCTTGATCTCGTCGTCGCTCGCCGTGCGCGGCACGCCCAGCAACTCGTAGAGGTCGTGCCGGGACTCAGCGCCGGCCATGGGCCCTCTCCTCGCCGCGGACCGGCGAGGTGGCCCCGCCCATCGCCGGGCTCACCGCGACCGACCGCCGACGGGATCCCTCAACCGCTCGCTCAGGCCCTCGCCCACGACGTGCGCGGCGGCCAACGCCTGCGGGTAGTTCATGCGAGTCGGACCGAGCAGGCCGACCGCACCGCCGTCGCGCCCGTCGATCACAACCGGTGCCACCACGACCGCACAGGACGCCAGCGGCTGGTACCCGTGCTCGGCACCGATCGCCACGGACAGCCCACTGTCGAGGACGTCGCGCAGCAACGTCACGACGACCAGCTGCTGCTCGAGGATGGAGAGCACCGAACGGACGGTCTCCATGGCGTCGAACGCGTCGGCGAGGCGCGACGGGCCGCCGACGAAGACCTGGTCGACCTCGCCGGGCCGCACGATCTCGCCCAACGCCCTGGCCGCGGCGTCGAAGACGACGCCGAAGGTCGGCGACTTCGCGGCCGGTGGCGCGATCAGCTGGTCCACCTCGGACAGCGGCCGGCCACTCAATCGGCGCGCCAGCTCGGTCGTGACCTCGGCCAGGAGCTCGTCGCTCAGGTCCTCTGCCAGTTCGATCGAGCGCTTCTCCACCGCGCCGTCCGAGAGCACCACGACCAGCAGCGCGAGACGCGGCGACAACCCGACCAGCTGGACGGAGCGGAACCACGCCGACTCGTGCGACGGGCCCATGACCACCGCGGCACACGAGGTGAGCTCGGAGAGGAGCCCCGAGGCGTGCTCGAGCAGCTCCTCCATCTCGCCGTGGACCTGGTCGAAGAACCGGCGCACCTTCAGGCGCTGGGCGGTGCCGAGCACCCCGGGCTCGGCCAGGTGGTCGACGAAGAAGCGATAGCCCTTGTCCGTCGGGATCCGGCCCGCGCTCGTGTGGGGCTGGACGAGGTAGCCCTCCTGCTCCAAGGCCGCCATGTCCGACCGGACGGTGGCGGACGAGACGTGCACCCCCGGTGCGTTGGCCACGTGGCTCGAGCCGACTGGGATCGCAGTGCCGATGTATTCGGCCACGACGGCCTCGAGGATGGCGGCCCGCCGGGCGCCCAGGCCCGCGCTCGGGTCTTCGGCCTCTCTGCTGTCGTGTGGCTTGGTCAACTGGGACTCCGCTCGGTTTGGCACTCGAGTCTACCGAGCGCCAGCCACGGGCGGCCGGTTGGGTGTCGGACCCCGACATCTGGGCCCTGGGCAGGGCTTCCGGGCGCCCAACGGGCGCCGCCACCGCCGCTCACCAACGGCCGCGGTGCTTGATCTTGCCGAAGGCCGTCCCTGCCGAAGGACGCCCGAAGACTGCAGATTCACTCCTCCATGCGCAACGCGGAGATGAACGCCTCCTGGGGGACCTCCACGCGGCCGATGTTCTTCATGCGCTTCTTCCCCTCCTTCTGGCGATCGAGCAACTTTCGCTTGCGCGTGATGTCGCCGCCGTAGCACTTGGCCAGCACGTCCTTGCGCTTGGCCTTCACCGTCTCGCGGGCGATGACCCGGCCCCCGATGGCGGCCTGGATGGGCACGTCGAAGAGCTGGCGCGGGATCATCTGGCGGAGCTTCTCGGCCATGCGGCGCCCGTAGCTGTCGGCGGCCGAGCGGTGCACGATGGTCGAGAAGGCGTCCACCGGGATGTGGTTGATCAGGATCTCGACGCGCACCAGGTTGGCCGTCGCGTAGCCGTCGGGCTCGTAGTCCAAGCTGGCGTAGCCCTTGGTGCGGCTCTTCAAGTGGTCGAAGAAGTCCACGACCACCTCGGCCAGCGGGATCCGGTACACGAGTTCCACCCGCTCGGGCGAGAGGTACTCCATGCGGAGGAGATCGCCCCGCCGGAACTGGGCGAGCTCCATCACCGTTCCCGTGTACTCCGACGGCGTGAGAATGGTGGCGGTCAGCATCGGCTCGTCGATGTGGTCGAGGCGGCTGGCGTCGGGCAGGTCGGTCGGGTTGTCGATGTCGACCTCCGAGCCATCGGTGAGAAAGGCGCGGTAGGCGACGGAGGGCGCGGTGGCGATGAGGGAGAGGTCGAACTCGCGCTCGAGGCGCTCGCGCACGATCTCCATGTGCAAGAGGCCGAGGAACCCGCAGCGGAACCCGAAGCCGAGGGCGTGAGACGACTCGGGTTCGAAGGTGAAACTGGCGTCGTTGAGCTTCAGGCGATCGAGGGCGTCGCGCAGGTCGGGCAGCTCGTCACCGTCGATCGGATAGAGGCCGCAGAACACCATGGGCTTCGGATCGCGGTAACCGGCCAGGGGCTCGGTGGCGGGTGCCGCGGCATCGGTCACCGTCTCGCCCGAGCGCGCCCCCGACACGTCCTTGATCCCGGCGATCAGGTAGCCGACCTCACCCGGTCCGAGCTCGGATGCGGGGACCACGTCGGGCGTGCGGATCCCCACCTCGTCGGCGTCATGGGTGGTCCCGGCGTGCATGAAGCGGAGCCGGGCCGACGACCGCAGCGTCCCGTCGACGATCCGGATGGAGCTGACCACCCCTCGGTACTGGTCGTAGGACGAGTCGAAGATGAGCGCGCGCAGCGGCGCGTCCCGCTGCCCCTGGGGCGGCGGGATCCTGGCCACGATGGCGTCGAGGAGCGCCGAGACCCCCTCGCCGGTCTTGGCGCTGATGTGCAGGATGTCGTCGTGGGCGAGGCCGAGAACCTGTTCGATCTCGGCCGCGCAGCGCTCCGGCTCGGCCGCCGGCAGGTCGATCTTGTTCAGCACCGCCACGATCTCGAGGTCGTGCTCCATCGCCTGGTAGCAGTTGGCCAGCGTCTGGGCCTGGATGCCCTGGGACGCGTCGACCAGGAGCACGGCCCCCTCGCAGGCGGCCAGCGACCGGCTCACCTCGTAGCCGAAGTCGACGTGGCCGGGGGTGTCGATCAGGTGCAGGACGTGGTCTGCGTAGAGGACCCGCACGTTCTGGGCCTTGATGGTGATGCCGCGCTCGCGCTCGATGTCCATCGAGTCCAGGTACTGCTCCCGCATGAGCCGGGGGTCCACCGCGCCGGTGAGCTCGAGGATCCGGTCCGAGAGCGTGGACTTGCCGTGGTCGACATGGCTGATGATGGAGAAGTTCCGGATGCGGTCGGTGGCGACCGGGCCGGGCCGGGCGACGGGGGTCACGGTCTTTCGATCGTACCGGCGCGCTCGCAGGTCACCGCCCATCCGCCGGCGGGCCGTCGGGAGGCCCGGTCCAAGCCACGGTGCTCCGGGATCGCCGACCAGGTGTGCGAACATGCTCGCATGCTGCGATTCTCCGCAGGAACGCGCCGAATGCTCAGTCTGCGCTCCCCCAAAGCTGCGTTCGTCGTGGTCGCGTCGATGCTGGTGCTGGCCGGGTGCTCCTCCTCCCCGGCCAGCCCACCCCCCAAGCACCCTCCGACGACGACCACCTCTTCGACCACGACCACCACCGTGCCGCCGACCACCACGACGCTGCTGGCCTCGCAGCCGTGCCCGACCAGCCAGGTCACGGTGACGGCGTCGACCGGGCAAGGGGCGGCCGGCACGCTGGTGCAGCGGTTCATCGTGACCAACACCGGCTCGACGCCGTGCAACATGAGCAGTTATCCGTTCATCTCGCCCTATGGACCGCTCAACCAGGGCGGCAACCAGGTCGAAGCCAACCTGCCGATCACCGTCACGCCGATCCCCGCGGGCTTCGGCGACCTCGGAGGCGCCGGTGGAACCGTCGTCGTCGCCGCCGGCCAGACCGCGGTGTTCTTCCTCAAGTGGAGCGACGTCGTCTCGGCCAGCGCCCCCTGTTACAAGACGGACGGGTTCGACTTCCGAACCCCCCAGGCCGCCTCGAACGACCAGAAGCTCGTGACCTTCTCGTTCTCGGGAGGCATCTGCGGGGGGGCCCTCAACGAGTCACAGATCTTCCCGCCATCGGTCACCAGCTAGACGCCCGACCGGCGGCCGGCGGGGTGAGCCCGCTCCGACGTCTGCTACGGTGGCTCTCCGCCCATGGCCAACATCAAGAGCCAGATCAAGCGCAACCGCCAGAACGAAAAGCACCGCCTTCGCAACAAGGCGGTGCGTTCCGAGCTGCGCACCCGAGCCAAGTCTGCGCTCAGCGCGGCCGAGTCCGGGGCCGAAGACAGCGCGGAACAACTGCGCCTCGCCCTGAAGCGCATCGACAAGGCGGCGGCCAAGGGCATCATCCACCAGAACCAGGCGGCCAACCGCAAGTCCCGGCTGATGAAGCGCGTCGGCCGGCTCGAGTCAGCCTCCTGAGCGAGCGGTCAGCGGCGCAGCTCGGCCGCTGACGCCCCCCGAGCCAGGCGAGCCAGCCGGGCCACCAGCACCTCGAGTACCAAATCGGGCGGCAGCGCGGTTCGGCCCTTCACGTCCACGTCGGCTTCCGCCACGAGCGTGATCGCCTGTCCCAGGCGCTCGCTCCCGAGGCGCTGCCCCTGGGCCATCGCCTTCTTGGCGACGAAGGGGCTGCGGACCCCGAGCAGCTGGGCGGCGTCTTCCCCGGAGCGGGCCAGCGCGCCGTCCAGCCTGAGCATGTTGGAGAAGTGCCGGTGCAGGACCGCGACGAGTTCGGGCGCCGCCCGTCCGCCCGGCCCGAGGAGCCGGTGCAGTGCGACGAGCGCCGCGGTCGTGGCGCCCCGGTCGACGGCGTCGGTCAGGTCCCAGGGCGGGACCGACCCGGCCTCACCCAGGAACGGCTCGAGCTCGGCCATCCCGACCGTGGCCCCGGTGCCGTAAGCGGCGGCCAGGGTGTCGAGGAGCCCGGACAGGCGCCCGAGGTCCTCCCCCAGGTGGGCTTCTACCGCCGATCGGGCCGCGGCGTCCAGGCGGACCGGGCTCTCGGTCACGCGCTCGGCTACCCAGGTGGTCCGCGCCCGCCCGGTCCCGACCGCGGTCTCGACCAGCCCGCCGAGGGCCCCGACCGCCTTCACCAAGGCGGCGGGGACGGTCCCGCTCCCGCCGACCAGCACCAGCACCACGCCCTCGACCGGGCGCTCCAGCATGGCCACCAGCCGCGCCCCGTCCCGGGCGGCCAGGCGCCCGGCCTCGCGAACCACGACGACGCGCCGATCGACCAGGAAGGGCGGCGTCGTGCAGGCGTCGAGCACCACGCCGATGTCCAGCTCGTCCACCGAGGGCGCGCCGTGCTCCTCGACGACGAGCGACGCATCCCGCTCGCCCGCCAGGGACTCGATGAGTGACCGGGCCGCCTGGGAGACGAGCGATGGATCATCGCCGGCGACCAGGTAGGCAGCCGCCGGGGCGGACGACGGGTCGGCGCGGGCCGCGCGACCGTTCCGCGGGACGACGGAGCGTGGCGGCGTCATGGCGGTGGCGGAGCGACGGTCATCGCGCCCGGGAGACCGCCTCGAGGACGTCGCGGACACGCCGGGTCCCCCGGACGTCGTGCACGCGGATCACGCGGCAGCCGAGGCAGATGCCGAGCGCGGCAGCGGCGAGCGAGGCGTCGCCCCGGTCGGTGATCTCGAGATCGAACAGCTGGCCGAGAAAGGTCTTGTTGGAGGCCGACAGGAGCAGCGGCAGGCCGAGCGACGCGAGCACGTCCGAGGCGCGCAGCAACGTGAGGGACTGGCCCGCCGTCTTGCCCAGGTCGAGCCCGGCGTCGAGCACGATCCGGGTGTCGGGGATACCGGCGTCGCGAGCGCGACGGGCCCGGTCCGAGAGGAACGCCGCGACCGTCGCCACCACGTCGTCGTAGACCGGTTCGGGGTCGCGGACCCGAGGGGCGAGCCGGATGTGGGTGGCCACCACGGCCGCCCCGGCCTCCGCCGCCGTCGGCAGGTAGGCCGGATCGCCGAACCCGCTGATGTCGTTCCCCATGACGGCGCCAGCCGCGTACGCCTCCTTGGCCACGACGGCCCGCCAGGTGTCGACGGAGACGGGCACGTCGAAGCGGGACGCGACGGCCTCGATCGAGGGGATGACCCGGTCGAGCTCCTCGGACTCGGTGACCTCGGGTCCCGGCCCCGCCTTCACCCCACCCACGTCGAGGATGTCGGCACCCTCGCGCACCAGCCGCTCGGCCCGCCGCAGGAGGGCCTCGAGCTCGTAGGTCTCGCCCTGGTCGAAGAACGAGTCGGGCGTGCGGTTCAAGATCCCCATGACGAGCGCACGGTGCGTCAGGTCGTAGGAGACACCACCCAAATCGAGCTCGACCATCAGCGGGGACCGAACCCGGGGCGCCGCCAACCCATCAGAACAGACGGGCGGCGAGCGCCTTGCGGTACTGGGACCGGCGGGGATCCTCGGGGCCGAGGGTCTCCAAGAGGTCGACGAACTCCTGGCGGGCCTCATCGTCGACCCGCACCCGTTCGAGCAGCGAATCGAGCAGCTCGCCCACGTCCCCTTCAACACTGACCTGGCGTTCGGCGAGTCGGGCCTCGGCGGCCAGGGACCGCGTCTCGGCCGTCTCGGGGACCTTGGCGAGCAACTCGAGCGCCGCCGCGGCATCCCCTCGATCGAGGAGGATCCGGGCGAGGCCGGCCACGGCGCCGGCGTGGCCCGGTTCGATCTCGAGGGCCCGCAGCAAGGACGCCTCGTCGCCCGCCGCCACCAGCTGGTCGGCCTCGGAGGGAGCCGGGGCCAGCCGGCCGATGAACTCGCGTACCTGGGGCTCGGGCAGTGCCCCGACGAAGCCGTCCACCACCTTGCCGTCGCGCAGGGCGTAGACGGCGGGAATCGACTGGACCTGGAACATGGCTGACACGCGGGGGTTCTCATCCACGTTCACCTTGGCCAGCTCGACAGTGCCGTCGGTCTCGCCCACCACGCGCTCCAAGATGGGCCCCAGGGTCTTGCAGGGGCCGCACCAGGGCGCCCAGAGATCGACCACCACGGGCACTTCGTTCGAGCGGGCGAGCACCGCCTGCTCGAAGGTGGCGTCGGTCACCTCGACCATGTCGGGTGACCATACCCGGGTAGTGGGTCAGTTTCGACCCTCTACGGGGACCAGTCCCCGCTGGGCCCTACCGGCCCACAGGATGTTTGAGGCCGCGTTCAGGTCGGCCTGGGCCTCATAGCCACAGGC
>Ga0209415_10000287_pt1 | contig 90578 bp, 89 predicted proteins | sample PeaSoiSIISIP2007_FD_187696 | JGI IMG/M metagenome (GOLD analysis project Ga0209415, IMG submission 187696) | Peat soil microbial communities from Weissenstadt, Germany - SII-SIP-2007 (SPAdes) (version 2) | ecosystem: Environmental > Terrestrial > Soil > Wetlands > Peat | place: Germany... | reverse complement strand
CCCGCCGATGCAGCCGTCGTAGCAGAAGCGGAGGTCGGCGAAACGAGGACTGATACGGCCGGCCGCCAGGTCCTTGATCACCCCCATCACGTTCACCTCACCTTCGGCGGTGACCACCTCGGTATCAAGCGGATCGATATGGATGCCGAAGGCGTGGAAGGCGCCCTGCGACAAGGGGAAGAGCCTTCCCATGTGGGGCTCCTTGCCGTCGAAGGGGACTTCCTCCAGGTTGGCCAGGTCGATGCCGCGCGCCTTGAACATCGACTGCAGCTCGCCGTAGGTGAGCACCACGTCGACGGCGCCGCGGGTCTCCTCCGCTTGCACCTCGAATTTGCCTGCGATGCAGGAGCTGATATAGGCGACCTTGACGTGCTCTCCCAGCGCCTTCTTGATGAAACGCCCCATCGCCACCATGTGGGTCACCACTCCCACCAGGTTGCCGATCAGTTGCGGGTAGTGCCGCTCGACCAGGTCCACCACTGCAGGACAGTGTGAAGAGATCAGCGGGCTGTCGCTCTCTTTCATGGCGGCAAGGTACTGGTCGGCGATCAGTTCCGCCCCTGCAGCCCCCTCGTGCACCTCTGCGAAGCCGAGTTTTCTGAGGCCGGCGGCCAACTGGCCCGGGGAGGCGTAGTGAAAAAAGGCGGGGAAGGAGCAGCCCAGCACGGCCACCACCGGCACCGACGAAGCAAGAAAGGCCTCGGTTTCGGCGATCTTGTCGCTGATCACTTTCGCGTGCTGGGGGCAGGTCCCGAGGCAGTTGCCGCAGCCTATGCAGCGTTCAGCGATGATCTCGGTGTAGTTTTTCTCTACCTTGATCGCCTTGACGGGACAGTTGCGGACGCAGGAATAGCATTTGCGGCAATGATCGGTGCGGGTGATGATCGGGTACATGTTACCTCGGGGGCGAAAACGGGAATAACGATGGTGGCGGGGATTGTAGCCCATCCGGAGGAAGTGTGCAAGCTGCGGCACACTTTTCGTTGTGCGCAGGACGAAAAAAACCCTAGCGACTAGGAGGGCAAGTCAGCTAGGGTAAGAGGGATCCTACGATCCCCCGCAATTGTTTTCGTTACCTATAGTATACCCCTCGCCTGCCACCCGTGCAACCTGCTTATTTTTCGATAATTGCACCTGCGCCCGGCGATGTGTTATAACGGGCTCAATAATACGGAGTGGTGAAATGACCCTGACCTTAGCGAAGAACCGGGCGCTGTTGCGCGCCTGCCTGCTGCTGTTTGCCATCCTGCTGCTGATTGCCGCCGCGCTCCCAGCGACTGCGGCCTCCCTCCCCAAGCTGTCCGCCCCGCCGCTTGGCGAACAATGGTTCGGCATCATCATGGGGGACGAACGGGTCGGCTTCGCCCGGGTTACCCTCAGCGCCAGCGGCGCGGGCTACCGGATCGACACCGAATCGAGCGTCAAGATGCACGGGCTCGGGTTTGCACGTGACGCCACCTCTCGTGGAAGCTACCAGGTGGGGCGCGACCTTACCCTGCGCAATTTTATGTGCGACAACCGCATCGACGGTACGGCATCCCGTCTCTTCGGAGAGGTGAACGCCAACGGGGTACGCATGACGGTGGAAACCGATGGGTCGAAAAAGGACCGGCTCGTAAAGGTGAAGGGGGCCCTGTATCCACCCGAGGCGCTGAACATGCTGCCGCTTTTGCAGGGGAGCGAGATCGGCAAGACGCGAAAGATCGCCATCTTCGACCCCGATACGGCCAAGGTCAAGCAAGTGAAGGTCGAGGTAGTGGGCCGTGAGGACGTGAACGGCACGCCGGTCGTCCACCTGCGGAACAACCTCTACCCCATCGTCGACAACGACATCTGGGTCGACCTCAAGGGGAACACGCTGAAAGAGTCGGTGCGGGACGACCTGATCCTCACCGTCGCCGAAGAGCCTGCCGTCGCGAAGCTCAACCTGGTGGAAGCGGCGCTGGCCAGGAAGGAGACCGTGCTGGAATTCAGCACGGTCCGGGTGACCCCGCCCATCGACCGGCCGGCAGAGCTGAAAAAGCTGGTGGTGGAAGTGACCGGCATCCCTCAGGGCCTGCTGCCGCCGCAGGGTTCGAACCAGCAGGCGGTAAGGCTCCCCGACGGCAAGGTCGTCTTCACCCTGCCGAATCCGCAACCGGCTGCCGGTCAGGAAACGGCCCGCAACGGGGCAGCCCCGTCCGGCGGCGTCTCGCCCACTGCCGCCCCCGAACTGGCCGCGCAGGCAAGCGCCATCGCAGGCAACGAGCGGGACCCGGGTAAGACCAGCCAATTACTGGTCCAGTGGATCGCCAAAAACGTCAAGCTTACCGAGGACACCGCCCTGCAGCCGGCGCAGCTCACCTTGAAAAACCGCAGCGGCAACAGCCGAAGCATCGTCGCTCTTTACGCTGCCCTGGCACGCACTAGAGGAGTGGCCAGCAGGCCGGTCGCCGGGCTTTCCTACCTTCCCGGCCACGGTTTCCTGTTCCACTGCTGGGCGGAAAGCGAGGTCAACGGGTGGCTGCCGGTGGATCCCGCCTTTGGGCAGGCACCGGCCGATCTGACCCATCTGAAACTGGTTACCGGGGACTCCCCCGCCGACTTGACCCCTTTGGCCGAAGTGATCGGCAGAGTGCGGGCGCGAGTCGTGGAGCGCCAATAGCTGGATGCGATCATGCAAGGCTCCGCCCGCCACAGCATCCGGACGAAAGCGCACCCCTTACCGGCAGCATTAGCTCGCTGGCCATTTTCCCGGTGATGCCCAGGCTGGGTGTGGCTTACCTTCTTACCTTTTTTCTTTCGCGGGAATACCGGCCACCAGCAGTTCCAGCACCATGTCCTCCAGGTGCGCGAACGATTCGGAATGCGCTCCCGCAGGCTTGAAGATCTCCAGCGACCAGAGGCCATCCTGGTTCCGTACTCCGATGGGGCTCGCGTTCAGCCACGAGGTGGTGCCGCCGATCTCGGGCGGACGGGCCACCCGCCGGTTCTCCAGGCGTCCCAACAGGCAGGAGGGACGCTTGGACTGGTCTACTTCTGCCGTCTGGCCCCAGCGGTGGTAAAGCGCCTGTGACGGCAGTCTCAGCGTCATCGCCCAGGGCACCTTGCCCGCCTCGCCGAGCAGCGAACCGGCAACACCCATCAAGCGACAGTTGTGGTGGTCCTTGAAAAGCTCCTCCGGCAACTGCAGCTTGAGGGCAAAGCTTTCCCGGGCCTGTTTCACCTGCACCCACAGGTTACGGGTTACCAGAGAGCGCAACGACACCGATCTGGTGAATCGCTCCTCCATTTGGCGATATTCGGTGAGCCACTCCAGGGCGTCGCGCAGCCAGTTGGTCAGGTTGGTGATCGAGGTGCCGAGCGCCTCGGCCTCCCCCGGCAGCGGCGAGGAAGGGGTCATGTAATCATAGAAGACGTTCAACCCTTCCTCAGCCACACAGGCACGGTTCACCGCTTCCTCGTAATCGCGGCACAGGCGCTTGAGCGCCAGATCCCTCCGCTCGTCCAGCGCAAAGGGACCGCCCGGCATGGCGAGTTCTTTCTTGCGCTGCACGGTCTCCGCCAACACGTCCAGATCCGTCCTCTTCACCGGCGGCCCCTCGGCGATCGCCGGCCGCTCTTCCTCCGCCGGCACGGCCTCCTGCTCTTCTTCCAGGCTGACAAGATTCGGCTCGTCGGTCGCCTCAGCTTCGGGCGCCGCATCGGCCTGCGCCGGCTCTATCGCGGACTCCTCCTGGTTTCCTTTGGCGAAATCAAGCTGCAGTTCCTGAGTTTCGAGCTCGCTTCTGAAGCGGTTCCACTCATAGTGCAGGGAACAGTATTCGTCGAAATCGTTCCTGCACCTGTCTATGAGCACCGTCGCTTCCTGCAGCAACTCTTCGACCAGCCAATGCCTGAAGTTGGTAGCCAACATCACCCGGTCGGGACGGTAGGTGATCACATTACAGGACAGTTTGCTCATAAGTTACCTCCGGTCTTATTCTACCGCAGACCTTCCAAGGCAGGAAAGCATAAGTATACTGTCAGCCGCCATCTCAGCAACTACTTGCCCTTTGGACGAAATCACAAAAAAATAGGGCTCAGTCGTCATTTATTGACTGAGCCCCTGTCTTTCCTGAGAGTGTGTGTCGACCGGCCGGTGGGCCGGCGCCTCAGCGCGCTGCCGCCCCCTTAAATCCTGCCTAGCCGCCAGCGGTCGTTGGTCGTTTCCACCTTGCACAACTTCCGCGCCGGTCTCGGCCACGGGTAGAGATGGGCCAACCTTTCGATTTCTTCCTGGTTGAGTGCCCTGCCCGGATCAGGTACGTACTCCGCATTCTGCAATCTCCGCATACAACTCCCTCCCTTTGAAATAGATCGGTTGCTGAGCTTCTATTGGCAGTGTTAAGCGTATCTTGTCTCTCTGACAGTTCTGCTTCCGCAGCGTTAAGAGTATGCAACAGATAGCATTTCTTATGGGGCGTACGCAACTTGAATATTTGGTGCTTCGGTTCTGTTTGGGTGGTAGTATAGCATGCAATTCCGGACTGAAAGGATATTGGCACTATGGCACTACCCTCCACCGTTTACCGCGCGTCGGTTCAACTCTCCGACCTCGACCGTAATATCTATGAACAACTGCAGGTGACCATCGCCAAGCACCCATCCGAAACCGAGGAACGGCTGGTCGCGCGTTTGCTTGCCTATGCGCTTTGCTACGAGGAGGGGCTCGTTTTCACCAAGGGCGTCGGTTCCGGCGACGAGCCCGACATTTGGAACATAGGCCCGGATGGCAGGGTGACGCTCTGGATAGAAGTGGGTCAGCCCGATCCGGACCGGTTGGTGAAGTCCTGCCGTCACGTCGAGCGCGCCGTCCTTTTTACCTTCGGCCAGGGCCAAGGCCAGAGCAGATGGCTCGACCAACACCTTTCGAAACTCACTGGCAGCAAGAACCTGACAGTGGTCAGTCTGGACTTCGGTTTCTTAAAAAGCCTCGTGCAGAATCTGCAGCGGGTGATCAACTGGTCGCTGACCGTCACCGAAGGTGCACTGTATGTAACGGTCGGCGACCAGACAGTGGAATCGACCCTCGAACGGCTCACCTGAACTAATCGCGACCTCGGAGCTGCCACCTCAATCCTGCTCGAATCCATACAGGCTCAAAGGTTTCGTAGTAACGTTCCTTGTTCTGCTCGATCAGACGCTCCCGGCTGATGTACCGTCCCACCTCATAGCCCAGGTGATAGCACAAGCTTTCCGGCGAAGGGGGGATTGGCAAGAACCAGCGTGTATTTCTCTTCCTCGCCGGCGTGGTCTTGGGCCAGTGAGTCGCGGGAGCGAATGTCAGGATTTTCGACGCCGTGCCGCAGGCGGGATCGCAGATGACATCGCCCGGTTGCGGTGCCGTGAGTTCAACCATCAACTGGATGATGCGGCGAGGTGTGCGGAACTGTCCGTTTTGCCCGGCTGTGGCAATCTTCCCGAGCATGTACTCGTAGAGTTCGCCCTTGGTGTCACGATCCTTCATATGGTGGGCGTACGTCGAACCGTCGCCACCTAGGGTGCGCAGGAAGGGAAAAAGATGTTCGCTGACTACGGTGAACATCTCCTTCGGCGCGAAGTGCTTAAACCGGGACCAGCGCAGGTCTTCGTACGAGCACGGCTTGCGCGGATGATCGTCTTTTCCCGGCGGAAAAATTCGGCGCTCCATTGGACGCTTCAAACGGACAGACTTATTCCAGGGTATGCAGGTCGTCGAGCCGACGCAGAAAGAGCAGATAAGTGATCTGCTCCATGACTTCGAGGAGATTTGAAATGCCGCCGGACCAGAATGAGTCCCATATGGCGTAAATTTGGCTTCGAATTTCTCCTGTTAACATATGCCCCTTTACTACCTCTCTTCGATCTAACTATTGTCATAAAAGCGTCTGGAACATAACAGATTTTTAAAGTTCTTTCCTGCCGAATAAATTCCAGCACCGTAGGTCGCGTTGAGGTACGAAAAGCGACAATAGCACTGCTGGCACGAGTGGTCGCGTTGCGTTTCGCGATGAACCGGCTCAACGCAACCTACAAATTCGGTTCAATACATGAATTTATAGGCCCCGGGCTGCATCGCCGGACTGCTGCCGATGGGGCAGTCTTTGGCTGAGAGCTTGGCGGCCCAGGCCCGGTAGGAGAACATCGGGACGGGGTCCATGATGCAGGCGGGGTTGTCGTAGGGGTGAAGGAAATGGAACAGCAGGTGGCCCAGTTCGTGGGTGGCGGCAATGCCTGACAGACACGCCGCTTCTTCCGGGGTGTAGGTCTCGCCTTGGCGCAGCCGTTTCACCCATGGGTCGTTGCTGGTGAAGGCGAAGGTGCTCCAGATAGAAAAGGTGCCGTAACGGGACGCCTTGCTGTACGTGGTGACGCCATTGACATAGCCGCCCCTGATTGCTGAATGTACCGACGGGTCTATGTCTTCCACGCTGGCAATTAGCTGATTCGTAATCAGCAAGTCATAGGGTATGTCTCCGTACCCCATTGCATCCCACATCACGTATTCGTTGTAAGGAGTAGCGTCGATCACCGGGCGGCCGTCCAGCGCGCCCACCTGTTTCCAGTGCTCGATCCGCTCCAGTTGGAGCTTGGCCATGGCCTCGCCGAGTGCCTCGTAGGTAGCTTCTTTTAGCTCTCCCGTGTACGGCCGCACGTAATCCAGCATCTCCTGCAGCGGTTCCCCCGCCTTTCTGAACTCCTCGCCCAACGCTTTTGCAAGTTTCCCCGGATCGCCTTTCCCGCTTTTGAAGTCGTAGATATGTTTGGCCGCACGTTGTGCCTTGTCAGGAGGAATCTGCTTGAAGAGGACGTCGATGGGAATTTCGATAACGGGGGTAAAGGTGAGGCTCACCCCAAAATGCTCTTGACTCGCTAGACCGGTCGATTTCAGCAAAATTTGCAACTGCTCCGCGCTCATTCTCGGCAAACGGGGATTTACAACGTATGCGACCCGCATCTCGACTGGTCGGCTTGGCAGGGTGGGAACCGGGACCGAATGCTGTTTGGCCGTGGCACAACCGGTTGCTGCAACAATTAGTAGGGTGACGTATAACCGGCGAAAGACTTCAGGTAGTTTAAGTAAACTGTGCATAGCAGCCCCTCTCTTCTGACAGGTTCGCTTACCCCCTCAGGTCTACCATGGTTAGACGGATAAATAACCGCAAAGATATCAGTGCCGCCCATCGATCTTAGCCCTTTCCAGTCTGGCATGCAAAAAAAAAGCCCCCCGGCTTACGCCGGAGGGCAATGGTATTGAAGCAGATTTTTGCGGCCTTATCGTCTGCTAGAACATCACCGCTTTCTGGGCCAGTTCGAGAACGAGGCCCGGAACGATGCCCAGCACCAGGGTGCCGGCTACGGAGAGGAGCAGGCAGAGGCCAACGGCCGGGGTGGCGCCGGCCCAGTCGAATTCCTCGACCGGGTCTTTCATGTACATGAAGACCATGACGCGCAGGTAGTAGTAAACGGAGGCGGCGGAGTTCAGCACGCCGATGATCGCCAGGCCGGTGTAGCCGGACTTGATGGCGGCGGAGAACAGGTAGAACTTACCGATGAAGCCCGCGGTCGGCGGGATGCCGGCCAGGGAAAACAGGAAGATGCAGAAGATGGCTGCCAGAAGCGGTTTCCGGTGGGCCAGGCCTGCGAAGTCCTGCACGTTGCCGTTCTTCTCCCCTTTCTTGCCCACCAGGACGATGACGGCGAAGGCGCCGATGTTCATGAAGGCGTAGGAGAGCATGTAGAACAGGATGCCGGCGGCGCCTTCGGCGTTGCAGGCGGTGAAACCCACCAGCGCGTAACCCGCATGGGCGATCGAGGAGTAAGCAAGCATCCTCTTGATGTTGTCCTGGGAAAGGGCGATCACGTTACCGACGGTCATGGTCAGTACGGCCAGTATCCACAAAAGTGCGGTCCAGTCGGCCTTCAGCATCGGGAAGGCGAAGACCATCACGCGCAGGAAGGCTGCGAAACCGGCGGCCTTGGGGCCTGCCGACATGAACGCGGTCATCGGGGTCGGAGCGCCTTCGTAGACATCCGGGGTCCACATGTGGAACGGTGCGGCGGCGATCTTGAAGGAGAAGCCGACGGCGATCAAGAGCATGCCGACTACGAACATGGTGTTACTGGCGATCTCCGGGTGACCTGCAACCTGGGCGAAGATGGCGCCGATCTTGGTGGAGCCGGTCGCGCCGTAGGTAAGCGCCATGCCGTAGAGCAGGAAGCCGGTGGAGAAGGCGCCCAAGAGGAAGTACTTGAGGCCCGCCTCGTTCGACTTGAGGCTGTCGCGGTTGAAGCCGGCCAGCACGTAGAGCGAAACGGAGAGGACTTCCAGACCGAGGAAGATCACCATCATGTCCGTGCCGGCGGCCATAAGCATCATGCCGACGGTGGCGAACAGGATCAGCGGGTAGATCTCGCCGTGGTTGCACTCTTCCTGGACCAGGTAGCGGTCCGTGATCAGGATGGCCAGGGCCGCCGAGATCAGGAAAATCACCTTGAAGAAGGTGGCGAAGTTGTCCTGCACGATCGAGCCGCCGAAACCGGCTGTCGAAGGTCCCCAGCCGCTCACCACGCTCGCCGCGGTGATTGCCAGACCGATCAGGCTCAGGTAACCAAGGTACCCTTTGTTCTTGCCCGGAACGAACACGTTCACGAGCAGCAGCACCATTGCGACGACCGAGAGAATGATCTCGGGCATGATCACCGCAAGGTTAGTGGCCGGTATCGCGATTGTTTCCATCTATTATCCTCCGTCAGCTCGTTAAGCGGTTAGGTCTATTTCACTTCGTGAGGTGCTACGGCGTCATGCGCAGCCGGTGCGGCCGGAGCCGGAGCGGCTGCGGGCTCGCCCGCCGGAACTGCGGCAGCAGCGGAGGCGGGTGCGGCTGCCGGCACGGCAACGTGGCCGGCAGGCAGGACCATCGCCGGGACTGCCGGTGCTACCATGGCAACCTGGTTCCTGTTCACCTGCTTGATCATCCGCTCCAGCGACGGGGTCATGGAGTCGATGAAGGGACGCGGATAAACGCCCATGAAGAAAATCAGGAAGACCAGCGGCAGCATGATGACTACTTCCCTGGCGTTCAGGTCTTTCAGCACCTGGTTTTTCGGGTTGTTCAATTCGCCGAACATCACCCTCTGGAACATCCAGAGCATGTAGACGGCGGAGAGGATCACGCCGGAGGAGGCGATGATCGCGTAGATGCGCATCTTGCTTTCGAAGGCGCCGATCAGCACCAGGAACTCGCCCACGAAGCCGTTGGTGCCCGGCAGACCGATGGAGGAGAAGGTTACGATCATGAAGATGGTGGCGAAGACCGGCATCTGCTTGGCCAGGCCGCCGAAGTCGGAGATCATGCGGGTGTGCCGGCGTTCGTAAATGAAGCCGACGATAAGGAACAGCGCGCCGGTGGAAACGCCGTGGTTGAGCATCTGCAGCATGCCGCCGGCCATCCCCTGCTGGTTGAGAGCGAAGATGCCGAGCATGACGAAGCCCAAGTGCGCAACAGACGAGTAGGCCACGAGCTTCTTGACGTCCTGCTGCACCATGGCGACGAGCGAGGCGTAGATGATGCCGATTACCGCCAGGGTGGCGATCAGCGGCATGAAGCGGGCCTGTGCGTCCGGGAAGAGCGGCATGGCGAAGCGGAGGTAACCGTAGGTACCCATCTTCAAGAGCACGGCGGCCAGGATGACGGAGCCTGCGGTCGGTGCCTCGGTGTGCGCATCCGGCAACCAGGTGTGCAGCGGGAACATCGGCACCTTGATGGCAAACGCCAGGGCGAAGGCCAGGAACAGCCAGGTCTGCTGGGCTGCCGGCAGGTTCAGGTCGTAGAAGCGCAGGATGTTGAAGTCGCCGCCGCCCGCCTTGAAGTAGAGGACGATCAAAGCGACCAGCATGAGGAGCGATCCGACCATGGTGTAGATGAAGAACTTGAGCGCCGCGTAGATCCTGTTCTTTCCGCCCCAGATACCGATCATGAAGTACATCGGGATCAGCATCACTTCCCAGTAGATGTAGAAGAGGAACAGGTCGAGGGCCACGAAGGAACCGATCATGCCGACTTCAAGCAAAAGCAGGCAGATCATGTATTCCTTCACCTTCTCCTCCACCGCGGTCCAGGTGGAGAGGATGGCGATCGGCATGATGAAGGTGGTCAGGATCACGAGCCAAAGCGAGATGCCGTCGATACCCAGGTGGTAGTTCATCTGGAACGGACCGGCAGCGATCCAGGGCACGTTCTCGAGGAACTGGAAGCCGCCGACGTTGCCGGCCGCGTTCGGATCGTACCCCGTGATCAGCGGGATCGACGCCAGGAACGTCACCACCGACACCGCCAGGGCGAAGGTACGACACAGGCCGTGACTGTTCTTGTTCACGAAAAGGAGAACGATCGCCCCAATCAGCGGTGTGAAGGTTAGTATGCTCAGTAACGGTAGCGTCTGGCTCATTTACTCTGCTCCTTTTACTTACTGGTCAAAATTTATCGAAATTCTTAACGGAAGAGGTAGCAGCCGACGATCACCACCACGCCGAGCACCATGGTGAAGGCGTAGTTGTGCACGAGGCCGGTCTGTGCGTAGCGGAGGATACCCGAGAAGCCGCGCACCACGGCTGCGACGCCGTTGACGATACCGTCGATGACCACCACGTCGAAGCCCTTCCAGAGGAAGTTCGAGAATGCCTTGCAGGGGTTCACGAAGCAGAAGTCGTAGATCTCGTCCACGTACCACTTGTTGTACACGGCGCGGTGCAGCACCGGGAAGGCGGCGGTGATCTTCTGCGGGATGCCCGGGTTTACGATGTACAGCGCGTAGGCGACGGAGATGCCGCAGACGGCGATCAGTACGGAGACGCCCATCAGGCCCCATTCGGCGGTTTCAGAGTGCAGACCGTGCAGGCCCGCTTGGCGCATGTACTCGGTGGAGTAGGCCAGAACCGGCTCCATGTAGTGCTCGTAGTGGTTGCCCACGCCGCCCAGCACCTCGCCGATCACCTTCGGGATGCCGATCCAGCCGCCCACGAGCGACAGGAGGGCGAGGCAGATCAAAGGCAGGGTGATGACGATCGGGGACTCGTGCAGGTGATGCCAGGCTTTCTCGGAGAGACGGGTTTCGCCGTAGAAGGTCATGAACACGAGTCGGAACATGTAGAACGCGGTGAGACCGGCGGCGCAGGCGCCGACCGCCCAGAGTATGATGTTCGCGCCGCCGTGGAACGGGTTGGCGAAGGCCTGCCAGAGGATCTCGTCCTTGGAGAAGAAGCCTGCCAAGGGCGGGATGCCTGCGATGGCGATGGTCGCGATCAGGAAGGTCGCATGGGTGATCGGCATCTTTTTGCGAAGCCCGCCCATGTTCCTCATGTCCTGCGGGTCGGCTTCGGAGTGCTCGTGGTGCAGCGCATGGTGCATGGCGTGGATCACGGAGCCGGAACCCAAGAACAGGCAGGCTTTGAAGAAGGCATGGGTCATCAGGTGGAACACGCCGGCGCCGAAGGCGCCGACACCCATCGCCAGGAACATGTAGCCCAGCTGGGAGACGGTCGAGTAGGCAAGTACGCGCTTGATGTCGTTTTGCGCTGTGCCGATGGTGGCGGCGAAGAGTGCGGTGGCGGCACCGACGCAGGCCACGACCAGAAGAGCGGTCGGCGACTTGATGTAGACGAAGTTCATGCGGCAGATCATGTAGACACCGGCGGTGACCATGGTGGCCGCGTGGATGAGGGCGGAAACCGGGGTCGGACCTTCCATCGCGTCCGGGAGCCAGGTGTACAGAGGAATCTGGGCCGACTTGCCGGTGGCGCCCAGGAAGAAGCAGAGGCAGATCACCGTGGTCACGCCGCCGACCGGGATGAGGTCGGCATGCTTGGCCAATTCCGAGAACTGGATGGTCCAGATGCCGTGAGTGCCGCCCATGTAGTAGTACATGGTGAACAGGCCCAGCAGGAAGCCGAAGTCGCCCACCCTGTTCATCACGAAGGCCTTCTTGCCCGCGTCGCCGGCCGACTTCTTGTGGAAGTAGTAGCCGATGAGGAGGTAGGAGCAAAGACCCACGCCTTCCCAGCCCACGAACATGAGGAGCAGGTTGTTGCCGGAGACCAGAAGCAACATGGAGAAGGTGAACAGGTTCAGGTAGGTGAAGTAGCGGTAGAACCCTTCCTCGCCGTGCATGTAGCCGATGGAGTAGAGGTGGATCAGGGAGCCGACGCCCGTGACCACCATCAGCATGAGAGCCGATAAGGGATCGATCAGGAAGGCGACGTCCGCCTTGAAGTTACCGGCCTGGATCCAGGTGAAGACGTGCTTCTCGAAGTGCCTCTCCTCGCCCGGCAGACTCAGGAGCTGGAACAGAATCCCGCAGGCGACCAGGAAGGAGCCGACCACTGCAAGAGTCGCGATCCCGCCGATGACGGCTTCATTCTTAATCTTCTTGCCGAACAGGCCGTTGATTACCACCCCGATCAGTGGGAAGAGTGGGATCAACCATACGTATTCAAACATTCCTGACTCCTTTGCACCAAAAGTTTCGCTAATTGCGTGAAAGTATAAGGTCGCGTTCTACGTTCTGCGTTCTGCGTTCCACGTTAAAACTCTGATTCCCGTCGGGCTGTCCAACGTAGAACTTAGCACGTAGAACATGGAACGGGTTTTACAGCTTCATCAAGTTGATGTCTTCGACGTCGATGGACTCGCGGTTCTTGTAGAAGGCGATCATCAGCGCGAGACCAACCGCGGCTTCGGCGGCGGCAACCGTCATGATGAAGAAGACGAAGACCTGCCCGTCGACGTTCCCCAGGTAGCGGGACATGGCGATCAGGGTAAGGTTGACCGCGTTCAGCATCATCTCGACGCACATGAAGATGACGATGGCGTTTCTTCTGGTCAGCACCCCGACGGTGCCGATGGCGAAGAGGATGGCAGAGAGTATCAGGTAATTGTTGAGTGCCAGCATTGTCGTTACCCCTCTAGATTTTCTTCTTCGCCAGGACCACGGCGCCGATGATTGCGATCAGCAACAGGATCGAGGTGACTTCGAACGGAAGCAGGAAGTCGGTGAACAGTGCCTTACCGATGACCTCGACGTGGCCCACCCTGTTGATGAGGGCGGCATCCATGGTGCCGGTCTTGCCGGTCAGGTTGCCGCCGTTCAGGCCTTTAAGCAGGAACCAGATGGTCTGGAAGAGCACGAAGACGCCGAGGATGACGCCGGAGATGACGGCGTGGGATCCGCGCTTGACGGTCTCCGTCCTGATGTTCAGGAGCATGATCACGAAGACGATCAGGACCATGATGGCGCCGGCGTAGACGATCACCTGGGTGACGGCCAGGAACGGCGCATCCAGCATCACGTAGCAGGTCGCCAGCATGAAGAAGGTCATCACCAGCGAGAGGGCGCTGTTGATCGGGTTTTTGCAGGTGACCACCAGGATGCTCGAAATAACAGCCACCGCAGCCACGACGAAAAAGAAGATCGATTCCATTGCTGCTCCTTTATTTCTTTTCTAAGAGTCTCTCTTTGGTATAGGTGAAGTCGGCCCGCGAGTAGTTGGCGAGCTCGAAGGTCTCGGTCATGCGGATCGCATCGACCGGGCAGGCCTCCACGCAGTAGCCGCAGAAGATGCAGCGCAGCATGTCGATCTCGTACTTGGACGCATACTTGTCGTGGTTCTGGTCCTCGCCCGCCTCGACGGTGATGCACTTGGCCGGGCAGACGGTCGGGCAGAGGTAGCAGGCGACGCATTTCGCCTTGTCGTGGGAAACGTTCAGCGCGTGCAGACCGCGGAAGCCGGGGGCGATGGGCGCCTTCTCGGTCGGGTACTGCAGGGTGACCGGCTTCTTGAACAGATGCTTTAAGGTGATTCTGAGACCATTGATGAGCGGCATTATCATTTTCGGCACCTCGCCTAAAGAATTTCTCTTAAGTTACAGAAGGTTACTTCATCACCGTCACGATGATGCCGGTGACGACCACGTTCACGAGCGTAAGCGGCAGGAAGAATTTCCAGCCCAGTGCCATCAGCTGATCGTAGCGGTAACGCGGGTAGGTGGCCCTGATCCACATGCAGACGAAGATCAGGAAGTAGACCTTGGCGATGAACCAGCACCAGCTCGGCAGGAAGGCCGGGCCATGCCAGCCGCCCAGGAACAGGGTGACGGTGACGGCGCAGACGGTAACCATGTTGGCGTATTCCGCCATGAAGAACATGGCGTACTTCATCGACGAGTACTCGGTGCAGAAACCGGAAACCAGCTCCGTCTCCGCTTCGGGAAGGTCGAACGGGGTCCTGTTGATCTCGGCCAGGGAGCAGATGAAGAAGATGATGAAGGCCAGCGGCTGCTTGAAGGCGTACCAGTTCCAGATGGCGCCCGACTGGTCGGCGACGATCTTCTGCAGGGAGAGCGACTCGGAGAGCATGAAGACGGCGACGATGGCAAGGCCGGCTGCCAGCTCGTAGGAGATCATCTGCGCCGCGGAGCGCAGTCCCCCCAGAAGCGAGTACTTGGAGTTGGAAGACCAGCCGGCCAGCACGATGCCGTACACGCCCAGGCTCGCCATCGCCAGGATGTAGAGGACGCCGACGTTGACGTCGAACACCTGGTGCCCGATCTCGTCATAGTAGCCGGCGATCTGCAGCGGCACCTTGTAACCGGCCACGGTCACCGTGTCGCCGAAGGGGATGACGGCGAAGGAGATGAAGGCGGGGACCAAGGCCACCAGCGGAGCGATCAGGAAGGCAAAGGTGCTTGCCTGCGCCGGGACGATCTCTTCCTTGAAGAACAGCTTGACGCCGTCCGCGATCGGCTGAAGAAGTCCGTGCCAGCCGGTCCTCATGGGGCCGAGCCGCACCTGCATGTGGCCGATGATCTTCCTCTCCGCGTAAGTGGCGTAGGCCACGGTAAGGAGCACAAAGACAAAGGCTACGAGCACCTTGGCAACCATGGCTATGTAGTACGCGACCGGCAGTCCTAAGATTAGCGTATCCATCTGATAGTCTTCCCCTCTTGTGTGAATTTATGAGCTGTTATTTCTTGGCGACGGTGACCCAGGTGACCGCGCTGCCGTCGGTGATGGCGTTGATGGAGCCTTCGCTGAAATGGTACGGGGCGAAGACCACACCCTGCGGCACGCGCTTGCCGACCTTGGCGGAAAGCGTCACGGCGCCGGTGCCGGAGGTCACGGTGAGGCTATCGCCCTCCTCGACCTTGAGGCTCGCGGCGTCGGCCGCGGAGAGTTCCGCGTAGCCGTTCGGGCAGACGTACATCGGTCCCTCGCCGAAGCGCGACATGGTGCCGTTGTGGTACAGGGCGCTTCCGGTGACCAGGGCCAGCTTGCCGCCGACCGGTGCCTGAGCGGCGGCTGCGACCGGCACCAGCTTGGCGGTGATGTTAACCGGCAGTACCTTTCCTTCGTCGCCCAGCGTGGACTGCTTGAGTCCCGCGTAGGCGGGGACGGTCTCGGCGATCTCGCCGAACAGTTCGCACTGCTTGGCGTACGGCTTGTTGCCCAAGGACTCGTACAGGGTGTTAAGCACCTCGAAGTCGCTCTTGGCCTGGCCCAGGGGCTTGATGGCCTGTTGAACCTTCTGCACGCGGCGGCCCAGGCTCGTGAAGGTACCGGACTTCTCGGCGAAGGAGACGACCGGCAGCACCACGTCGGCCATGGCGGCGGTCTCGGTCAGGAAGAGGTCGGCGACGATCAGGAATTCGACCTGGTCGAGGGCCTTTTCCACCTTGGCGCGGTTCGGGTAGGAGACCACCGGGTTCTCGCCGGCGACGTACAGGGTCTTCACGTTGCCAAGGGTGCAGGCTTCGATGATCTTCCCGGCGTCAAGACCTGTGGACTGCGGGTAGATACCCAGATCCACTGCGCCCTGGCTGTTGTTCTTCTCGCCCATGATCAGAAGTCCGCAACCTTCCTTGCCCACCTTGCCGGTCAGGATGGCGAGGTTGCCGGCGGCTGAAGCAAGCGCCCCGTTGTGTGCCGGGTAGCCCAGGCCGATCGGGAGGATGATGAGCGCCTTCTCGGCGGTGGCGAAATCCTTGGCCAGGGCCGCGATCGCTTCGGCGGAAACGCCGGTCCCTTCTGCGGAGGCGCCAGCCACGGCCGATTTCAGCTCGGCCAGGCCTGCCGTTCCTTCCACTGCCAGGCCCTGGTCGATGACCGACTTGGCAAGCGCGTTGAACAGGGCGACCTCGCTTCCCGGTGCGTGCACGGTGGTCTGTGCGCCGGGGAGCTTGCTGAGCTTGCCTTTCTTGTCGGAAACGATGCGCAGGGCGATGTCCTTGCGCTTCACACCCAGGTTGATCTCGAAGCCGATCACCGGGTGGGTCTCGTAGGCGTCGCTCTTCACGACCAGAAGCAGGTTCGATTTCTGGATGTCGGCGATCTCGGACGGGGAGGCGGTGATCCCGAAGGAGGCCTTGGCGCCTTTGGTCAGCGCCTCGTGGGCGAAGCCGGCCGAGTGGTCGATGTTGTCGGTGCCGATGGCGCCGCGGAAGAGCTTGCCGAACAGGAAGAGCTCCTCGTTGGTGAGGCGCGGAGTAGCGAGTGCCGCGATGGTGTCCGGAGCGGCCTTGCCGGCGGCCAGGCGGGTGGTCACCTCGGCGAGCGCCTCTTCCCAGGATGCGGGCTGCAGCTTGCCGTTACGACGCACAAGCGGGGTGGTCAGGCGCTTATCGGAGTTGACGAACTGGTAACCGAAGCGGCCGCGGGTGCAGAGCTGGCCGTTGTGGAAGCCCTGGTTCTCGTCGTACACCGTGGTCAGGACCTTGTTGTCCTTGACGCCCAGGGTGAGCTGGCAGCCGGTGCCGCAGTAGGAGCAGACGCTCTTCACCTTGTTGAGAGCCCACCAGCGCGCCTTGTAGAGGAAGGGGCGGGAGTTCAGGGCGCCGACCGGGCAGACCGAGACGCAGGAGCCGCAGAACTCGCAGTTCAAGGGACCGTCGAACTCGGTGCCCATCTTGGCTTCGATGCCGCGATTGATGAAGGTGTAGGCGCCGTAGGAGACGATCTCGTCGCAGATCCTCGCGCACTTGCCGCAGTGGATGCAGCGGTTCATGTCGCGCTGGATGAGCGGGTTCTCGAAGTCCATCTCGTGGTTGAACTTCTCGTCCGTGAAGCGGTTGCTGTTCACCTTGTACTCGTAGGTGAGGTTCTGCAGGTCGCAGTCGCCGGCCGCGTCGCAGACCGGGCAGTCGAGCGGGTGCTTGAGGAGCAGAAGTTCCAGCACCAGCTTGCGGGCCTTGACGATCTCGTCGGTCATGGTCCTGACGATCATCCCCTCGGTGACCGGGGTGGTGCAGGCGGGGATCTGACGCCCCTTCATCTGCTCGACCTCGACCAGGCACATGCGGCAGCCGCCGAACGGATGCAGCTTCTTGTCGTGGCAAAGGATCGGTATCCTGACGCCGCACGCCTTGGCGGCGTCGTAAATGGTCGCGTCCTTGGGTACCGTTACCTGTTTGTCGTCAATCGTAAGATTTACCATCTCGCCCTCGTGTAAAATCCCGGTTCTACGTGCTACGTTCTACGTTCTACGTTTAAGGCTTTGAACCTGGAACGTAGAACGTAGAACGCAGAACGGTTTCTTTACTCAATGGCCATGAAGCGGCAGGCGTCGTAGCAGGACTTGCACTTCGTGCACTTGTCTTGCAAAAGTTCGGCGACCTGACCCTTTTCCCAGGCGATGGCGTTGGACGGGCAGGCCCGCAGACATGCCCCGCACTTAACGCATTTCTCCGGTACCACCCTCCAGAGCAGAAGCTCTTTGCAGGAGTTCGAGGGGCAGCGCTTGTCGATGATGTGCGCCTCGTACTCGTGCCGGAAGTACTTCACGGTGGAAAGGATCGGGTTCGGTGCCGTCTGGCCGAGACCGCACAAAGACGCCTTCTTGATGGTGGCGCCCATCTCCAGGAGGGTGTCGATGTCCGCCATCTCGCCGCGCCCCGCGGTGATCCTCTCGAGGATGTCGAGCATCGCCTTCAGGCCGATGCGGCACGGTACGCACTTGCCGCAGGATTCCATCTTGGTGAAGGAGAGGAAGAAGCGGGCCACGTCCACCATGCAGGTGGTCTCGTCCATGACGACGAGCCCCCCGGAGCCCATCATGGCCCCCGCCTTGATCAGCGAATCGTAATCGACCGGTGTGTCGAGCACCTCGGAGGGGATGCAGCCGCCGGAAGGTCCACCCGCCTGCACCGCCTTGAACTTGCGGTTGTTGGCGATGCCGCCGCAGACCTTGTAGATAACGTCGCGCACGCTCATGCCGGCCGGAACTTCCACGAGGCCGGTATGCTTCACCTTGCCGGTGACCGCGAAGATCTTGGTACCCTTGGTCGTCTCGGTGCCTAAAGACGCGTACCACTCGGAGCCCTTGTTGATGATGTGGCGCACGTTGGCGAAGGTTTCCACGTTGTTGATGTTGGTCGGCTTGCCCCAAAGGCCCTTGACCGCCGGGAACGGCGGACGGGGACGCGGCATGCCGCGCTCGCCCTCGATGGAGGCCATGAGTGCCGTTTCCTCGCCGCAGACGAAGGCGCCGGCGCCCTTCTTGATCCTCAGATCGAAGTCGAAGCCCCAGCCCTGGATGTTCTTGCCCAGATAGCCCTTCTCGTAGCAGGTGTCGAGCGCCTTCTGCAGACGCTCGATGGCGAGCGGGTATTCGGCGCGGACGTAGACGTAGCCTGCGTAGCAGCCGATGGCGTAGGCCGCGATCATCATACCCTCGATGATGCAGTACGGGTCGCCTTCCAGAATCGAGCGGTCCATGAACGCGCCCGGGTCACCTTCGTCGGCGTTGCAGATCAGGTATTTCTTGTTGCCGGGAGAGGCCGCGCAGAAGGACCACTTCATGCCGGTCGGGAAGCCGCCGCCCCCACGACCACGGAGTCCGGACTTCTTCACCTCGTCGATTACCGCCGCGGGCGTCATTTCCTTGACGCACTTCTCGATCGCCTTGAAGCCGTCCTCTTCCAGGTAGGCTGAGAGCTTCTCCGGGTCGATCTGGCCGCAACCGGTCATGACCACGCGCATCTGCTGATCGACGAAGGTGTTGTAATACTCCTTCGCCTTCTTCTTGAGGATCGGCTCCTGCTTGATGATGTGCTCGTCGATGATCGCCTCGACGTCCTCGGGCACCACGAAGTCGTAGGTGACGCGCCCGAGTTCCGGGGTGATGATGTCGACCAGCACGTCGTTGGCGCACAGGCCGCGGCAGCCGGTCTTGACGACGTCGCAACGCTTGCCGATGGTGGCGCTGAGCCCTTTTTCCGCTATCAGCCGGGAGAACTCGGCTTCGACCTGACGGGCGCCGGCTGAGATGCCGCCGGTCCCCTGGCAGATTAGAATCTTAACTGCTGCATTATCGCTCATGGCAAATGGTCCCCTGCTGGAGTAATTGTCGTTCCGACTACTTCATCGGCCTCTGGTTGTAGGTCTCCACGATCTCGTCAACCTTCTGAACCGTCATCTTGCCGAAGGTGTCGTCGTTTACCATTGCCAGAGGAGCCATGCCGCAGGCGCCCAGGCAGGCAACCTTTTCGAAGGTGTAGCGCAGGTCCGGGGTGGTCTCCGCGTGCCCGATGCCGAGCCGGCCGAAGAAGGTCTCCACGATGCGCTCCGCGCCCTGCACGTGGCAGGCGGTACCGACGCAGACCCTGATGATGTACCTGCCGCGGGGCTTCAGGTGGAACTGCGCGTAGAAGGTCAAAACGCCGTAGATCTGGCTCGGGTAGACGTTGAGCCGTTCGGCGACCAGGTCGATGGTCGGCCGGGGAACGAACCCGTAGGCATCCTGGATCCCCTGCAGTACCGGCATCAGGTTGCCCGGCAGCGTCAGGAACTTATCGATGATTTCGTTGGCTTGAGTAAGATCTATTTCTTCTGCCGGAATCTCTTCCGCGGCTGGAGCGTTGGACATGTACCCCATCTCCTTTGAGCTTTGATTGCTGGTTACCGGTCAATTTCACCAAGAACGATGTCGAGCGTACCGATGATCGCGACCAGGTCGGCGAGCATGGAGCCCTTGGCCATCTTCTCGATGGCGCCCAGGTTCACGAATGAGGGGGGACGCACCCTCATGCGGTACGGGCGGTTGCCGCCGTCGGAGACGATGTAGTAGCCGAGCTCGCCCTTGGGCGCTTCCAGCGGCTGGTACACTTCCCCTTCGGGAACCGGAAAGCCTTCGGAAGCGATCTTGAAGTGGTGGATCAGCCCCTCGATGGAGTTGTAGACGCTTTCCTTGTCCGGGTAGCAGACCTGCGGCGCGTCGGCCAGGATCGGACCGGGCTTCAGGCTCTTCAGGGCCTGGTCGATGATCTTCACCGATTCGCGCAATTCGATCAGGCGCACCTTGTAACGGTCGTAGGTGTCGCAGTTCTTGCCGGTCGGTACCGCGAACTGGTATTTCTCGTAACCGGAGTAGGGGAAGTCGCGGCGGGCGTCGGTGTCGACGCCGGAGCCTCTCAGCGCCGGCCCGGTGATACCCCAGTCGATGGCGTCTTCCGCCGAGATCACGCCGTTGCCGATGGTCCTCTGCTTCCAGATGGTGTTCTGGGTCAAAAGCCCCTCGTAGGTGTCGAAATGACCCGGGAAGGTGTCGATGACTTCCTGCACGTCCTTCTCGAAGCCCGGCGGCAGCTCGCGGGAGAGCCCGCCAACGCGGAAGTAGTTGGAGGTCATGCGGGCGCCGGAAACGCGCTCGTAGATGTCCATCACCTTCTCACGCTCGCGGAAGGCGTAGAGGAACACGGTCATGGCGCCGATGTCCAGCGCGTGGCAGGCGATCCAGACCAGGTGGCTCTTCAGACGGGTGAGCTCGGTCATGATCACGCGTACCGCCTGCGCCCGCTCCGGGATCTCGATCCCCAGGAGCTTCTCGACGGCCAGGACGTAGCCCAGGTTGTTGCTCATCGGGGCCAGGTAGTCCATGCGGTCGGTGAGCGGGATGGTCTGGTGGTAGGTACGGTGCTCGGAGAGCTTCTCGATGCCCCGGTGCAGGTAGCCGATGTGCGGGGTGATCTTCTGGATCACCTCGCCGTCCAGCTCGACTACGAGCCGCAAAACGCCGTGCGTACTGGGGTGCTGGGGCCCCATGTTCAGTGTCATTATCTCGTTGCTAGCTGCCATTGATCGCCTCTATGTGTTAATGGAGATATGGTCTTCGTTTACCTGATCAGGAGAGACGGCCTTTGTACGGCTCGCGGTCCGGTCCCTGCAGCGGGTAGTCCTTCCTGAGCGGATAGCCGACCCAGTCGTCCGTCAAAAGGATGCGAACCAGATTCGGGTGGTTCACGAACGTGATGCCGAACAGGTCGAACGCCTCGCGCTCCAACCAGTTCGCCGAATTCCAAAGCGCGGTGGCGGAGTCGATGTGGCACGCCTCCTCCGTTACCGGCGCCTTCACCCTGATCCTTTCCTTGCCTGCGATGGAGTGCAGGTGATAGACGACCATGAAGCGGGGCTCGCTACCCAGGTAGTCGACCGCGGTGAGGTCGGTCAGGAAGTTGAAGCCCAGGTCGTCCCTCAGGGTCTTCAGGACTTCGAGGATCTTCTCCTTACGAACGGTCACCGTGATTTCGCCGCGGAACTCCTTGCACTCGAGAACGGCGTCCGCGAAACGCTCCTTAAGCTTCACTACAGCGCGATTGTTTTCAGCCATGTCAGTATCCCTTTGGTCGTTGTAGATTACGCGGCCGGCTCGAGTCTTTCACCCAGACCGATGGCGGAGCCGAAGGAGTTCTTCTCCTTGGAGATCTTGTCCTGCAGTTTCATCAGGCCGTAAAGCAGGGCCTCCGGACGCGGGGGGCAGCCCGGGATGTAGACGTCGACGGGAAGGGCCTCGTCGATGCCCTGCACCGTGCTGTAGGTGTCGAAGATGCCGCCGGAGCAGGCGCAGGCGCCCATCGCGATCACCCACTTGGGCTCGGGCATCTGCTCGTACACGGTCTTGATGACCGGGAGCATCTTCTTCGTCACCGTGCCGGCGATGATGATGCAGTCGGACTGGCGGGGCGAGGCACGGAAGATGATGCCGAAACGGTCCAGGTCGTGCTTGGCCGCGCCGGCAGCCATCATCTCGATCGCGCAGCAAGCGAGACCGAAGGTCATGGGCCAGATGGAGGACTTCCTAGCCCAGTTTACGAGGCCGTCCAAGGACGCCGTGATGATGTTGTCGCCAAGCGGTTGATCTACTCCCATTCCAGAGCTCCTTTTTTCCAAACGTAGACGTATCCCACGAAGAGAATGACGATAAAGATGCCCATCTCCACCATGCCGAAGACGCCGAGCCTCTTGAAGAGGACCGCCCAGGGGTAGAGGAAGACCGCCTCGATGTCGAACAGGATGAAGAGCATCGCGATCAGGTAGAACTTGACCGAGAAGCGCTCGCGAGCGCTGCCCACCGGGTCGCAACCGCACTCGTAAGGCTGGAGCTTCACCTTCGACGGCTTCTTCTGGCCGATGAGCGAAGAAAAGATCACCGATCCCAGGCCAAACAAGATCGCGATGACAACCAGCACCAAGATTGGCAGATAAGCACCAAGCATCCTATCCTCCCGTACTTCCTAAGGTTATTGTTCTTTTCGTGCGCGCGGAAATGCCGTAAACGGCACGCTTCTTCCCATTTCCAACTGCTTCAGAGCTGCTACGGCAACATAAGAGTCGGCACATAAAAAGAGGTATACTGTATACAACATCGCGGGAAAATTATTTCATTTCGCCACCTTTGTCAAGAAGATATTGTTCATTGTTTTTTAGAAAGGCGTTATAAATACGATGGGATGGAGGGGCTAGGGAGAGGAGATTGTCATCCTGAGCGTTAGCGAAGGATCTGCATTCGTGACCGCTGAGAAAAGCAGATCCTTCGCTTCGCTCAGGATGACAAGCAGCCCTCCTGCCCCCATATACAAAAAGCACCGGGGTAATTGACTCTTGACACCAATGACGCCGCCATGCTAGGGCTCAGGAGGTCACCCCTCTGCACCCAGCTTCGCTTTCGAGATACTCAGGCGCTCGTCGACAATCTACCAAGAACCAGGAGTACAGCCCATGCAAACCAACCGCTCGGCCCAACTTTTCCAGCAAGCGATCCGCTCCATCCCCGGCGGGGTCAACAGCCCGGTGCGCGCCTTCCGCTCGGTCGGCTCCGATCCCCTGTTCATCACCCGCGCCGCCGGCTCCAACATATTCGACGCGGACGGCAACTCATTCATCGACTACGTCGGCTCCTGGGGTCCGATGATCCTCGGCCACTGCCACCCGCAGGTCGCCGCCGCCGTGAAAGCAGCCGTCGACAGCGGCTGCAGCTTCGGGGCGCCCACCGAACTGGAGATTACCCTCGCCGAGATGGTGATCGACGCCGTCCCCTCCATAGAGATGGTGCGCATGGTAAGTTCCGGCACCGAGGCGACCATGAGCGCCATCCGGCTTGCCCGCGGCTACACCGGCCGCGACAACATCCTTAAATTCTCCGGCTGCTACCACGGCCACTCCGATTCGCTTTTGGTGAAGGCCGGCTCCGGCGCCGCCACCTTCGGCGTGCCCGATTCCCCGGGCGTTCCCGCCGACTTCGCCAAGCACACCCTGACCGCCAACTACAACGACCTGGAGTCGGTGCGCGCGCTGGTCGCAGCCAACCCCGGCACCATTGCCTGCGTCATCGTCGAGCCGATCGCCGGCAACATGGGGACGGTGCCGCCGGCACCCGGTTTCCTGGAGGGCTTGAGGGAGATCTGCAGCGCTGAAGGGATCGTACTGATCTTCGACGAGGTGATGTCCGGCTTCCGCGTCGCCTACGGCGGAGCGCAGGAGGTGTACGGCGTCACCCCCGACATGACCACCTTAGGCAAGATCATCGGCGGCGGGCTGCCGGTGGGCGCCTTCGGCGGCAAGAAAGAGATCATGAGCCAGTTGTCGCCGGCAGGCGGCATCTACCAGGCCGGCACCCTCTCCGGCAACCCGCTGGCCATGACCGCAGGCATCGAGACCCTCAAGCTTTTGAAGCAGGACGGTTTCTACCGGAAACTTGAAGAGAAGAGCAAGTTCGTCGCCGATGGTATCGCCAAGGCCGCCAAGGATGCCGGCTTCCCGCTCTACTCCACGCGCGTCGGCTCCATGTTCTGCGCCTTCTTCTCCAAGGAGCCGGTGACCGACTGGACCAGCGCCGCCCGCTGCGACACCCAGGCCTTCGCCAAGTATTTCCGCGCCATGCTTGAGGAGGGCGTCTATCTGGCACCGTCCCAGTTCGAGACCGCCTTCGTCTCCATCGCCCACAGCGAAGAGCAACTGGAAAAGACCATCGCCGCCGCCGCCAAGTGCTTCAAGGCGCTGTAGGGAGCGCTCGCCCCTTCCGGGAATAACCCGGCCCGCGTCCCCTCCCCCCTTGCGGGAGAGGGAGAAACGACAAAAGCGGCGCCTCGAAACCGAGTGCGCCGCTTTTCGTTTACCCCTTGCTTCGCCCGTCATCCTGAGCGCAGGCGAAGGATCTGCTTCTCCTCCGCAGCTTACACCGCCCTGATCCTCTTCTTGATGCAGAGCATCTCCATGGCCAGCTCGGCCATGGCCGCCACCCGCTGCAGTTCGAAGACCCCTGCCGCCAGCCTGCCGTGCCGGTCGCTGACGCAGAGCACAGCCACCACGTGCCCCCCCACCGCCAGCGGCAAGAGCAGCGCGGGCGTCTGCGCGTCGCTGCCGAGAGCCCGCCTGAGCCTGCCGTCACCTCCGCCTGGCTGCAACATCCCCAGGAACAGGCGCCGGTCGTTTACCACCATCCGCAACTGGCGCGCATCGTCCAGCGGGAACGCGATTCCCGAGAAGGCCGCCGGATGGGTCCCGACGCCCACCACCCGCGTCACCCGGTCGGCTCCGCGGCGCAACCCCAAAAAGGCGCCCCGGTCGAACTCCCTCGTCAGGTATGACAGCAAGGTGGAGACCACGTCTCCCTCTGCCGAGACCGTCGCCAGTTTCTCGGCGACAGAGCGCAGGATGCCATACCGGGCTGCCCTCCCCTTCCCGTTGTCGCTGCCGGTTCCGCGGTCCGCAACCGCAGCCTCCTCCTCTTCCTTTCCGACGGAAGCCGGTACGTAACGGGTTATGCGGGGAATGCCGTAATGCTTTTCCAAGGCCCGTGCCAACCTCAATTCGGGACAGACTCTGGGCACCACGATCAGGCCGGTCACAAAACCGATTTCGTCGATTGCCACAAAGTCGCAGGGGTCAGCCATGGCAACCGTAAGTCGCCTCCCGTCAAGGGCCACCGGCACCACCCGAAACCGCCTGACCATCTCGTCGGGGACCACGGACAAAAGTTCCGGGGCAATGGCATCGAGCGCGTTCACTTCCAGCGAGGGAACCCCGAGCTTCTGGTTCAAAAGGCGGGCCAGCTCATCCTCGTTCAACAGCCCCATTTCAACCAGGTTCGTTCCTAACCGCCCCCCATAAATGGATTGGGCGTTCAGTACCTGTTCCAGTTGCGCCTCGTTTAGCCTACCCGCTTTCAGCAACATCTCGCCTAGTCGCATCTGCATGGGAGACCTCCGGTGCTCGTGATCGGCAGTGGCCTGGGTAATCATCGGGATGCGGACAAGAAAACGCTAACAGTCTACCCTGAAGAACACGTCGCGCAACGGGAAGGGTTTTCAAAGCCCCTTGAATTGAAAAGGCTTTTGTATAGATAATGGGTGGCAGGGACTGTCAAAAGTGGAACCGGCGGCGGCAATTGTATACAATCCGGCGAAATTACATTGACACCGGCGACGCAACCGTGCTATTTAACCTAGGTTTTCTTGCGCAAAAGCGTGTGGACGCAGAGGACAACCCCGAATGGACGAGGACAAGAAAAACCTGCTGAAGACCCTGGGGAACGTCTCCACCATGGGGATTTCCTTCGCGGTCGCCATCGTCATCGGCGTCTGGATCGGTCTCAAAGTCGACGCATGGCTCGGCACCAAGCCGTGGTTTTTCTTCATCTTCCTTTGTTTCGGCATCGTGGCGGGTTTCCGCAACATCTTCATACTGGCGGCAAAAGACCTGCGCGATGACGGCGATCAGAATAAACGAGGATGACCTCTTCCCGCTTCTGGTCAAGGGAAGTTTGCTGGTTTCAGTTGTCCTGAGCGCGCTGACGGCCCTTTTTGTTTCACCCCGGTTCGGCATGTCGCTTTTCGCCGGGGGTGTGCTGGCCACCGCCAACTTCCTCTGGCTCAGGCGGGGTATCGAGGCGGCGCTCAAGCTTCTGCCGGCAAACGCCTCGCGTTTTGCGATACTGCGCTACCTTTTGCGGCTCGGCATCATGGGGCTTTTGCTTTACGTGCTGCTGGTCCATCTGAAGGCCAATGTTTTCGGCCTTTTGCTCGGACTGTCGGTACTGGTTCTGAACATAATTGCGTTTTCTATATACCTGTCTACCCGTAAAGGAGGCTAGCAGCAATGGTTCATCCCTATCTATTCCTTCAGTTTTTCCGTGAGATCCTGGCACCGCTGGGCATCTCCGAGTCCGGCGCGGACGCGGTCGTTTACACCTGGCTTTTGATGCTCGGGCTGGTGCTCCTTTCCATCACGGCCACCAAGCGTCTGCAGTCGGTTCCTTCCGGCCTGCAGAACTTCATGGAAGTGGTCGTAGGCGGCATCGAGAACATGCTGGTTGAGACCATGGGCGAGCACGGCCGTCCGTTCTTCCCGCTGATCGCGACCCTGGCCATCTTCATCCTGCTCTCCAACCTGATCGGGCTGATACCGGGCTTCTTCCCGCCGACCGCCAACATCAACACCACCGCTGCCTGCGCGGTCGTTGTGTTCGTGACCACCCACGTCGTGGGCGTCAAGCACCACGGCGCGGGTTACATCAAGCACTTCCTCGGACCCATCGCCTGGCTGGCTCCGATGATGTTCTTCATCGAGGTGATCGGCCACTTCAGCCGCGTCATCTCCCTGACGCTGCGTCTCTTCGGCAACATGAACGGCCACGAGCTGGTGCTGATCATCTTCTTCGGGCTGGCACCGTTCCTGGTACCGCTGCCGATGATGCTGATGGGCGTACTGGTCTCCTTCATCCAGGCCTTCGTGTTCATGCTTTTGGCCATGATCTACATCCAGGGTTCGCTGGAGCACGCGCACTAAACCGACACTTTTTTCATTCCTATACTATTTAGGAAATAAACCGCAGCAAAGGAGAATAAAATGGAATTTTTTACCATGTGTGTACTCGCAGCCGGCATCGGCATGGCACTCGGCACCCTCGGCACCGGCATCGGCCAGGGCCTCGCAGTCAAGAGCGCAGTTGAAGGCGTTTCCCGTAACCCGGGCGCTTCCGGCAAAATCCTGACCACCATGATGATCGGTCTGGCCATGATCGAGTCCCTCGCGATCTACGCCCTGGTCGTCTGCCTCATCATCCTGTTCGCCAACCCCTACAAGGACGTTGCGCTGAAACTGGCAGAGAGCGTTGTAAAGCACTAAGCCTTACTCGCTTAAGGCAGAAAAGGGGCGTACCTTCCGGTACGCCCCTTTTTTCTGGCAAAGCTTGTCATCCTGAGCGAAGCGAGGGATCTGCTTTTCCCGCTGCTTGACAATTCCAGGTCGCTATGAAATAGTCCGGCCATGAAGATTATCGCAGACCTGCACACGCACACCATCGCTTCCGGCCACGCCTTCTCCACCGTCAACGAACTCGCCCATGCCGCAGCCAGCGCCGGGCTCACCGCCCTGGGGCTTGCCGACCACGGCCCTGCCCTCCCCGGCGGCCCGCACCGCTTCCACTTCTACGCCATGCGCTTCATCCCGCGGCAGATAGCCGGCGTGCGGATCTTCCGCGGCGTCGAGGCCAACATCCTGGACGAGGACGGCCGCCTGGACCTGGAACTTCCTCTGGAAAGCCTCGACTACGCGCTTGCCGGGCTGCACGAAAACTGCGGCTACTGCGGCCGGGACCAGGAGCGCAACACCCGCGCGATCCTCGCCGCCATGCAGAACCCGCAGGTCAAATGCATCACCCACCCCGGCAACCCCATGTACGCCTCCGATTACCAGGCTATCGTCAGGGGCGCCATCGAGACCGGCACCGCCATCGAGATCAACAACTCCTCCCTCTGGGCCAGCCGCAAAGGAAGCCTCGGCAACTGCCTGGAGATCGCGCGTCTCTGCGCGCAAACCGGTGCCCCGGTGATGATCGGCAGCGACGCGCACTTCTGCGATGGCGTGGGGATGTTCGACGAGGCTCTGCGTCTGGTGGATCAGGCGGGGATCAAGGAAGAACAGGTGGTGAACGCTTCGTACGACAGGCTTGTGAAGTTTCTGGGCGTAACGGAGTAACTGCGGTCGGTCGTTCTAAGCCACGCTTGTCATCCTGAGCGCCAGCGAAGGATCTGCTTTTGAATCCAACAGCAGATCCTTCGCTGCGCTCAGGATGACAGTCGCTACTCTTGCCGGTCAGGCACAGAATCAGCTGTGCTCGCGGGTGGCGTGGAAGGTGAGTTCTTTCCAGTTGTCCATGGTGTTGTCCAGCCGCCACTGGCTTCCCGCCAGGTAGGCCAGGTTTCCTTCCCCGTCCTGGTAGAGGCTCATCGCCTCTCTCTTCTGGAACTCTTCCAGCTTCTTCTTCTCGCCGGTGACCCAGCGCGCCGTCACGTAGCCGACCGGCTCATAGGCGGCCTGCACGCCGTACTCGTACTGCAAACGGTGCATGACCACGTCGAACTGCAGCATGCCCACCGCGCCGACGATCCAGTCCGCGCCCATCAGCGGCCGGAATACCTGGGTGGTCCCCTCCTCGGCGAGCTGCACCAGCCCCTTTTCCAGCGCCTTGGACTTGAGCGGGTTCAACAGCCGCACCTTGCGGAAGTGCTCCGGGGCGAAGTTGGGGATACCGGTAAACTTCAGGTCCTCCCCCTGGGTAAAGGTGTCGCCGATCTTGATGGTGCCGTGGTTGTGGATGCCGATGATGTCGCCCGCGTAGGCCTCGTCCACGTTGGTCCGGTCCTGGGCCATGAAGATGGTGGCGTTGGCGATCTGGACCTCGCGCCCCAGCCGTAAATGCCTCACCTTCATGCCGCGCTCGAACTTGCCCGAGCAGATCCGGAAAAACGCGATCCGGTCGCGGTGCGCAGGGTCCATGTTCGCCTGGATCTTGAAGGTAAAGCCGGTGAAGGGCTCTTCGTAGGGATCGACGGTACGGGTGGCGGCCTCCCGCGGCAGCGGCGAGGGGGCGTGTTCCACGAAGGAGTCGAGAAGCTGCTGCACGCCGAAGGTGTTGATGGCCGAGCCGAAGAAGACCGGCGTCTGCCGGCCGGCCAGGTACGCCTCCAGCTCGAAGGGATGGGCGGCACCCTCCAGAAGCTCCACGTCCGCCCTCAGCTCCTCCACCTGGCTGCCAAGGAGCTCGTCGAGCTTGGGATCGTCCAGCCCCTTGACGGTCACCACCTCGCCGACGCCGCTGTCCGCCTGCGGATCGAAGAAGGTGATCTCCTTGGTGTAGAGGTGGTAGGTGCCGCGGAAGCGCTTGCCCATGCCGATCGGCCAGGTCATCGGGGCGCACTGGATGTTGAGGGTGCTCTCGATGTCGTCCAAAAGGTCGAGCGGTTCCCGCCCCTCACGGTCCAGCTTGTTGATGAAGGTCATGATCGGGGTGTGACGCAGGCGGCAGACTTCCAGAAGTTTCTTGGTCTGGCTCTCCACCCCTTTCACCGAGTCGATCACCATCAGCACCGAGTCGACGGCGGTAAGCGTGCGGTAGGTGTCTTCCGAGAAGTCGTTGTGGCCCGGGGTGTCCAGGAGGTTGATCTCGTAATCGCGGTAAGAGAACTTCATCACCGACGAGGTAACCGAGATGCCGCGCTGCTTTTCCATCTCCATCCAGTCGGAGGTGGCGTGACGCGCCGCCTTCCGGGCACGCACCTCGCCGGCCTGCTGAATTGCCCCACCGAAGAGGAGAAGTTTCTCAGTTATGGTAGTCTTACCCGCGTCGGGATGACTGATGATTGCGAAGGTTCGCCGCTTGGCGATTTCCTGCTCGTTATGCCGCATCAACAAAGACTCCTGTAGAAAAATAGCTGGACAAAAGAAAGGCGAAGAGGGTATCTTCGCCGGATGTACGACATGCGATTTTTGCATGCCGGCTGTAAAAGGGCAATATATTTTTTCGGGTGTTACCGATGAACGACATATATCTGAGGATGCAAATCGCCGGTGCCCAAAAGGACGAAGCCGATATTCTTTCCATCCTGTCGGACATCAAGACCGGCAAACTGAAAAACGACCTGATGCTGCTCAACTACCACCGTGAAGTCCCGGTGAGTTATGCGGCATCGGTGGCCTTTATCGAGAAGGACTCCGCCGAACTGATCGTCAACCAGATACAGGCGGTGGTCATCTCTTTCGAGAAGATAACGGTGCTGAAAAGCAGCCACTTCAAGCGGGACGTCATCGCCAACGTCAACTACGTGAACGTCGAGAAGTCGCGCATCATCCTCTCTACCTTCTCCTACGCCGTGGTGCGCGCCGACCGCAGGATGTCGGTGCGCGTGGAGCTCGACGAGCCGCTCACCGCCTCTTTCTTCCACAGCAAGGGTTCGCTCAAGGGGAAACTGGTCGACATGTCGCTGACCGGCGTTTCGCTCAGCGTCGCCACCGACCCCGGCATCACTGCCAGCGAAGAGGGGGAGCTCGACATCCTGCTCCCCAAAGACTCCACCACCGTCCCCGCCAAGCTGCTGAAGACCATGAACACCTCGGACGGCTGCCGGCTCATCTTCGAGATCACCCCCTCCCGCACGTCGGAAGTCAGCATCTCCCAGTACATCTTCCGGCGCCAACTGGAAATCATCAAGGAACTCAAGGATCACCCCGGCGTAAACTGAGGGGCCATGCTCTTCGACAGCCACTGCCATCTTGACGATCCGCGGCTCCGCCCCCGCCTGGCGCGCCTTTTGGCCGACGCGGACGCGGCCGGTATCGGCGGCTTCCTGGTGCCCGGCGTCGCACCCGGCGGCTGGGCCGACGTCCTTGCCGTCGCTGCCGCCTCCTCCCGCATCTTCCCCGCGGTCGGGCTGCATCCGATGCATGCCGCACTCTTCGGCTGCGAGCTGCTTTCGGAACTGCGCGGGTTCAGCGCCGGCGTCGTCGCCATCGGGGAGATCGGCCTCGACTACGTGCTTTCGTCCCCCTCCCGCGACCTCCAGCAATCCGCCTGCCGGGCGCAGCTCACCCTTGCCCGCGAGGCGGACATCCCGGTGCTGATCCACTGCCGCAAGGCGTTTGCCGACCTTTTGGCCATGCTCAAGGAACCGGGCATCCGCGGGATCCGTGGCGTCGTGCACGCCTTCTCCGGCTCGGCGGAGGTCGCCGCGGAGTGCCTGGGCCTCGGGCTTTATCTCTCCTTCGGCGGCGCCGTCACCTACGCCAACGCCCGCCGCCCGCTGGCCGCACTGGCGGCCGTCCCCCCTGAGCGCCTGCTGCTGGAGACCGATGCACCCGACCTGGCCCCCGAGCCGTGCCGCGGCGCCGTGAACGTCCCCGCCAACCTGGCGCTGACCGCCGTGCGGGTGGCGGAGCTCAAGGGGCTGACCCTGGAAGAGCTGGCGAAGGTGACCAACGGCAACGCGCGCTCCCTGTTCGGCTCCCGACCCGCCGGCGTCTCATTGGCAAATCTCTTTCTCCCTCCTCATTGACCTTCCCTCCCCCTCGGCTATACTTTCCTGCCAGAGCAGGGCCATCAGCCAGGAGGTGCACCCATGGGCAAGGAATACACACTGCAGGAGGCGTTGAAGCTCGCCATCAAGACGGAGAAGGAAAGCCTCGACTTCTATCGGAAGGCAGGCGCCATCACCAAGGACGAGCGCTCCAAGAAGGTCTTCGGGCTGTTGGCCACCGAGGAGATCGGCCACTTGAAGGCGTTCTTCGACCACTACCGGGGGGGGGATCTGGGCGACTTCGCCAGCTACCTCGACTCCCCGCCGGACAAGTCTTCGGCGACCCATCTCGCGCTGGAAAAGGCGCTTGCCGACGACGTCCACGAAAAGAGGGCGCTGGAAATCGCACTCCAGGAAGAAAAATCCACCATCGAGCTGTACACGGTGCTCGGCAGGGACATCGTCGACCCGCTGGTGAAACGGGTGTTCGAGACGGTGGTCCGGGAGACCCAGGGGCATCACGACATGATCGAGGAGGAGTACCGGCGGGTCATGACCATGGTGCACGCCTCCGATCAGGACATCTACGTGCGGGAATAGCGGCTGCTGCGCGAGCAGCAAAAAAGCCTCCGTGGCCATTTCGGCACGGAGGCTTTTTACTGTCCTTATCCTGACGCATCAGGCCCCGGCAGCAAACCGGCTCACCCCACGTATTGCGCGTAGTACCCCTTCACCTTGACCAGGTAGCCCCTGGTCTCACGCGGCAGGTTGTCGGTGCCGTGCTTGTCGACGTGGCCCGGTCCCCAGTTGTAGGCGGCCAGGGCTTCGTCGACGTTGCCGCCGTAGCGCTGCAGCATGTCCTTCAGGAATCGGGTGCCGGCCATGACGTTTTGCTCCGGATCGAAGGAGTCGGTGACCCCCAGGCCGCGGGCGGTGGAGGGCATGAGCTGCATGAGACCCTGCGCGCCCGCCGAGGATACGGCGCGCGGGTTGAAATTGCTCTCCGCCTTGATGACGGCCTTGATCAGTCCGCCGTCGACGCCGTAGCGCCTGGCGGCCTTCCGGACCAGGGCGTCGACCGACTTGTCGCCATCGTTGCCGTCGGCGATGGGTGCGGCAGCCGCGGCGGCGGCCTGCTCGGCGACCTGGGGAGCGGCGGTGGCACTCGCCGGGGCGGCGCCCGCGGCGAGCGCCTGCTTGGGCATTTGGGCCAGGAAACGCTCCAGGAGGCCCTGCACGTCGGAGGTGCGGTGCGACGTCGCCTTGTCGTCGCCCAAGCTCAGCGCCGAGTCGAGCATCTTCAGCCGCAGGATCTCGGCCGCCGTAGCCGCCGTGACCTGCTGGCCGGCTGCGGTGTTCCCGGTCAGATAGCTCTCGAAACTGACGTTCGGCGCGGCAGCGTTGGAGGGGGTGGACGTCGCCGTCTCCAGGTTGTCGAGCAGCGCGCGCTGTCCTGCAGCTATCGGGTCTATGGCCATGATGTTCCCGCCTGTCTTACATTGAGGGGCCGGAGCCCGTCAACAGTTTCTTCTTCTTGAGTTTCTCGATCAAGGTGGTTCGTTTCAGGTTCAAGAGTTCGGCGGCTTCCTTCTTGTTGCCGCCGCTTTTTTGCAGCGCCTGCAGGATCAGCCGGTTCTCGAACTCCTCCACCGCGCTGTTCAGGCAGAAACCGTCGTCAGGGAGCACCATCTGCTCGACCTGCAGGGGAATCGAGTGCCCGCCGCGGTACTTCTCCGGCAGGTCCTGCACCCCGAGCATCCCGCTCCCCTTGAGGATCACCAGCCGCTCCACCAGGTTCTCCAGTTCGCGGACGTTGCCCGGCCACTCGTAGGCGGTCAGCATCTCCAGCACCTGCTTGTCGAACCCCTGCACCTGGCGCTGCTTGTTCTGGTTGAACTTCTCCAGGAAACTGTTCAGCAAAAGCGGGATGTCGCTCGTCCGCTCGCGCAAGGGGGGAAGGTTGATCGGTATCACCGACAGACGATAGTACAGGTCCTCGCGAAATGCCTTGGAAACCACCATCTGGTCGAGGTTCTGGTTGGTGGCCGCAATGATCCGGACGTCCACTTTTTTGGGGCGCGAGGCGCCGACCGGCTCCAGCTCCCTGTTCTGCAGCACCCGCAAAAGCTTGACCTGCAGGTTCGCCTTCATGTCCCCGATCTCGTCCAGGAACAGGGTCCCCTTGTCGGCCATCTCGAAACGGCCGATGCGGGTGGCGACCGCGCCGGTGAAGGCCCCCTTCACGTGCCCGAACAGCTCGCTTTCCAAAAGCTCGTCGGGAATGGCGGCGCAGTTCAGCGCCACGAAGTTGCGCGCGGCGCGGTTGGAGAGGTCGTGGATGGCGCGGGCCACCAGTTCCTTGCCGGTCCCCGACTCCCCCTGGATCAGCACGGTGGAATCCGAACTGGCCACCTTCTCGATCATCTCGAAGAGAGAGAGCATCTTTTCGCTCTCGCCGATGATGTTTTCTAAGAGCGCCCTGTTCTTTATGCACGGTCTGGACCGAAAACTCTTGCTCTGCAGGGCCTGGTGCTCCAGACCGCGCTGTACCACGGTCTGCAGCTCTTCCAGGTTGAACGGTTTTTCCAGGTAGAAAAAGGCACCCGCTTTCAAAAGGTTGGCGGTCATCTCGAAGTTGGCGAAGGCGGAGTAGGCGATGGTGACGATCTCGGGGCGGATGGATTTCAGCTGCTTGATGAAATCCAGGCCGTTGATGCGTGGCATCATGATGTCTGTGACGACCATGTGCACGTCGTGCAGCTCGAGCTTCTGCAGGGCGTCCTGGCCATCGAAGGCCTGGAAGACCTGGTACCCTTTATAGCTCAAAAATGCCGCTACGAAGTCGCGGGTCTTCTTGTCGTCATCCGCGATCAAGATCCTGGGCGTTTCCATGAGTCCCCGAATTTTTTAAGTTAGCGAGATTTTTGCCGATTCTGAACCGTGACCAGGATCGACTATAGCCGCTATCCACACCAATGTCAATTAAATGACAATTCGGCCGACCCGTCGTCAATTTTTTGCAGGCCGGCCGGCACCTTTCAGGGCAACGTATTCACTACCCCTCGGTCTTTTTCTTGCATCTCGACCCGGTTTACGGTAAAAATCAAAAGTCGCTCAAGCTAACCATTTTCTTACCGAATAGATGAATAGGCCGAGGCGCCTCGAAGCCGTCCAGCCAACCGCCACATGGAGGGTACATGCAGACGCAGACTACCGCACTTACCAAGGAGACTACCGCACTTACCAAGCTGAAAGGTGAAGAGTACGGGGGAGAGCTGATCCAGCTGGTCAGTTTCAACCTGGAAAAGGAAGAGTACGGCATCAACGTGCTCATGGTGCGGGAAATCATCCGGATGCTCAATATCACGCGCGTCCCCAACACCCCCCAGTACGTGGAAGGCGTCATCAACCTGCGCGGCAAGGTCATCCCCATCATCTCGCTCAGGAAGAAGTTCGACCTGATGGAAGCCGAGCACGACAAGCGCACCCGCATCATGGTGATGGAAGTGGTTGGCGAACTGATGGGCTTCATCGTGGACGAGGTCTCCGAGGTCATCCGTATCTCCGAGAAGGAGATCCAGCCTCCGCCGCCGGTCGTCTCCTCCGGCATCGAGCAGGAGTGCATGGCAGGGGTCATCAACCAGGCAGAGCGCCTGCTGGTGCTGCTCGACCTTGAGAAGATGTTCACGGCCGACGAAAAGCGTTTCTTCAGCAGCATGGCGTAAGCACAAACGGGGACCATCCGCCCCGATTTCCGGAGCATAAACATGCCAATAGATTGCGAAGATCAGGAACTCCTCGAAGGGTTTCTGGCCGAGACCACCGAACTGCTGGAAAAACTAGACGACGACCTGGTCACTCTGGAGAAGAGTCCCGACGACGCCGACCTGATGAACCGGATCTTCCGCTCCATCCACACGGTGAAAGGCGCTTCCAGCTTCCTCGGGTTCGACTTCCTCGTCAAGGTCACCCACAAGACCGAGGACGTGCTGAACCGCCTGCGCAAGCTCGAACTCGCGCTCACCCCGGAGATCATGGACGTGGTCCTGGAGGCGGTCGACCTGGTCAAGACGCTGGTCGGCGACATCAAGGCCGGCGACATCGTGGAGCGCGACCTCGACACCACGGTCTCGAAGCTCCTCCCCTACCTCTCGGAGGGAGCTACCGAGGCGACGGTGCTCGCTCCCGGCGCGGCTACCGCCGCGGCCCAGCCTGCCGCCGAGTCCCCCCCCGCGTCGACGGCTGCGTCAACGCCCGCCGCTGACGCTCAGGCAGCCGCCCCGGAACAGCAGGCTGCCGCGCCCAAACCGGAAGCGAACAAGCTCCCGAAGCCGGCCACGCCCCCTCCGCAGATCAAGGAACCTCCCAAGCCCGCCCCGGCCCGCGGCGGCGACGACCTCGCCGACAACTCCACGGTGCGTGTCGACGTCAAACGCCTGGACGACCTGATGAACCAGGTCGGCGAGTTGGTGCTCGAGCGCAACAGGATGATCCAGCTCCACTCCGACTACCAGTCCGGACTCGATCCCAACGGCTTTGCCGACGATTTCGGCAAGCTCTCCAAGCGCCTGAACTTCGTCACCTCCGAGCTGCAGATGCAGGTCTTGAAGATGCGCATGCTGCCGGTGGAGAAGGTCTTCAAGAAGTTCCCCCGTATCGTGCGCAACCTGGCGCGCGACCTCGGCAAGGAAGTCGACCTGCACATCATCGGCGAGGAGACCGAGCTCGACCGCTCCGTCGTGGACGAGATCGGCGATCCCCTTATCCACTTGATCCGCAACGCCCTCGACCACGGCCTGGAGACCCCCGACGAGCGCCTTTCTTCGGGCAAGAGCCGCAACGGCACCGTGGTCCTCTCCGCCGCCCACGAGGGGAACCAGATCGTCATCAGCATCAAGGACGACGGTCGCGGCATCGACCCCGACCGCATCTCCCGCAAGGCGATCGACAAGGGGCTCGTGACCGAGGACCAGATTGCCGCCATGGGGGCGAGCGAGGTGCTGGACCTGATCTTCCTCCCCGGCTTCTCCACCAAGGAGCAGGCGACCGACCTCTCCGGCCGCGGCGTCGGCATGGACGTGGTGCGCACCAACATCCGCAAGCTAAACGGCATCATCGAGATCAAAAACGAACTCGGCCGCGGCTCCGAATTCATCCTCAAACTGCCTTTGACTCTGGCCATCATCCAGTCGCTTCTGGTCGAGGTGGAGCGGGAAGTCTACTCCATCCCGCTTTCCTCGGTCATCGAGACCATGCGGGTCTCCCAGCGGGAGTTCCACATCGTCGGCGGCCAGGAGGTGCTCAAGCTCAGGGACTCGGTGCTGCCGCTTTTACGACTCGGCCGCGTCTTCAACTGCGCCTTGAGCGACGTCCAGACCGACACCTGCTACGTCGTCATCGTCGGCGTCGGCGAGAAGCGCCTGGGGCTCGTGGTTACCCGTCTGCTCGGCCAGCAGGAGGTCGCCATCAAGTCGCTCGGCAAGTTCCTCGCGAACCTCCCCGGCATTGGCGGCTCCACCATCATGGGTGACGGCAGGGTCGCGCTGATCGTGGACCCGATGGGATTGGTAAGCTGACATAGGGGATAGTGATGGCCTTCGAGATGAAACCACTAGAAGTGAAAGGTAGTACCCCGAAGATCACCGAAAAGGATTTCGATCAGCTTCGGGACTACATCTACAACGTCTGTGGCATCTATTTTCATAGCAGCAAGAAGTACTTCCTGGAAAGCCGCCTGGCGCGCCGCATGGAGACGACCGGCTGCAAGACGCACGCGGACTACTACCAGTACGTGCGCTCCCCGGCCACCGGCAGGGCTGAGCTTTCCAAGCTTCTGGACGAGATCACCACCAACGAGACCTGCTTCTTCCGCAACATGCCCCAGCTGAACGCGCTGGAGAACAAGCTTTTGCCCGAGATCGTGGCCACCAAGTCCAAGATCGGCTTCAAGAAGCTGCGCATCTGGAGCGCAGGCTCCTCGTCCGGGGAGGAGGCCTACACCATGGCCATGATCCTCCTAGAGAAACGGGCCACCATCCTCAAGGACTGGATCATCGAGATCGTCGGCACCGACATCAACGAGACGGTCATCGCCCAGGCCAAGGAAGGGGTCTACAACAGCTACTCGGTGCGCAACACCCCGGACTTCTACCGCAAGAAGTACTTCAAGGAGGAATCCGGCGGCCGCTTCGTGCTCTCCCCCGACGTGAAGAAGCTCGCCACCTTCCAGCAGCTGAACCTCTACGACGACAACAAGATGCTCTTCATGAAGAGCTTCGACTTCATCTTCTGCGCCAACGTGCTGATCTACTTCGACACCGCCTCCAAGAGCAAGGTCGTTCAGCACTTCTACAACAACCTGCAGCCCTACGGTTACTTCTTCGTGGGTCAATCGGAATCGCTGCATGGCGTGAACGACAAGTTCAAGACCGTTCACTTTCCCGGCGGCTTCGCCTACAACAAGTGAGGACCTGGCTATGGACAAAGCTGCCATGATGCAGACCGCGCGCGAGATGGTGGCGAGTTTCGACGAGCTCCCCACTATCCCGCAGGTCGCCACCAGGGTGATCGCCCTTTTGGATCGTCCCAACGTCGAGCTCGACCAGGTGGCCGACCTCATTCTCTCCGACCAGGTGCTGGCCGCCCGGGTCATCAAGATGGTCAATTCGCCGCTCTACCGCCCCTCCCACCCGATCCAGTCGGTCAAGCGCGCCCTGATCTACCTCGGCATCAAGCACATCCGGGAACTCGCCTTCAGCGTCTCCTTCGTCGACGTCTTCGAGGGGCGCGACGGCATCATCGACATGAAGAGCTTCTGGGAGCACTCCTTCGGCGTGGGGATCATCTCCAAGATCATCGCCGAGAAGGTGGGGTACCCCGACTCGGAAAAGGCCTACCTGGTGGGGATCGTGCACGACATCGGCGAGGTCTTCCTGAGCTACTACCAGCAGGACGGCTTCCGCCAGATGCTGGAATCCGTGCAGGGGCAGCCCTTCCGCCTGGTGGACAAGGAACGCGAGTTCCTGGGCACCTCCCACGCCGAGGTGGGGCTTTGCATCGCCGAAAAGTGGAACTTCCCCGACGAGTACCGCGAGGTGATCGGCCTGCATCACGAGCCGGCCGAGGCGACCCTCGACCCCACGCTCTGCGCCATCATCAACCTGTCCGACCTGTTCGCGTCGGTCTGCTCGCTCGATTACGGCGGGCGTTCCTGGGTCTCGTTCCGTCTCGGGGACGAAGAGGCCTGGTCGATCCTGAAGATCTACGCGCCGCACCTGGCCCAGTTCGACGTCGAACGCTTCTGCTACGAGATGGAAGACCGGGTTCCGGAAATTCAGGACATGGTCAAGTCAATTTTCCAGGACCAAGGAGCAAAATAGGCATGTTAGCCCCACAACAGAGCAAACTCAGGGTGCTGATCGTCGACGACTCGTCGTTTATGCGCATGGCGATCAGGGGCATCCTGTCCCGCGCCCCCCAGATCGAAATCGTAGGTATTGCCGCCGACGGCGTCGAGGGGGTGGAAAAGGCACTGGCCTTGAAGCCGGACCTGATCACCATGGACGTGGAGATGCCGCGCATGGACGGCATCGCCGCCCTGAAGCAGATCATGGCCAAGCAGCCGACCCGCGTGCTGATGGTCTCCACCCTGACCTGCGAAGGGGCCAAGGCCACCTTCGAGGCCCTGGACGCCGGCGCCGTCGATTACGTCCCCAAAAACGTCACCGACAGCAAGGACGCGCAGTCCGTGTTCCAGCAGGCCCTCCTCTCCAAGGTGATGGAGGCCTCCAAGGCCCACATCAGCCGCGCCGGCCTGATAGGGGTACCGCGTCCCGCGCTGGTCAGGCCGCCGCAGGTGGTGCGCTCGTCCCAGTTCGCCCACAAGCGCATCAACTACGTGGGGATCGGCGCTTCCACCGGCGGTCCGGTCGCGCTCCAGGAGGTCCTCTCCCGGATCCCGGTCAACTTCCCGCACGGCATCGTGGTCGCCATCCACATGCCCAAGGCCTTCACAGGTCCTTACGCCGACCGCCTCAACGCCAAATGCTCGCTCAACATCCGCGAGGCGGCAAACGGCGACGTGGTCAAGCCTGGAGAGGTGCTGGTCGCCCCCGGCGGGCAGCATACGAGCCTGGTGAAGCAGGGCAGCCAAATCGTGGTCCGCACCGCGCCCACCACCGATTTCCCGCAGTACGTCTACATCCCTTCGGTCGACCAGATGATGACCACCCTGTCCGACGCCAGCGGCGGCTCCATGCTGGGGGTGATCCTCACCGGCATGGGCAACGACGGCTTCAAGGGGATGTCGCACCTGAAAAGGATGGGCGGGGTGACCCTGGTGCAGAACGAGGAGACCTCGACCATCTACGGCATGCCGAGGGCCTGCATCGAGGGAAAGGTGGCGGACGTCATCCTGCCGCTCGACCAGATCGGGCACGAAATAGGCAAGATCGGCGGCTGAGTGGCCGTTGACGAGGACAGCAGCAACAAAAAGAGGCGGTGCCGGTAACGGCGCCGCCTCTTTGCATCAGGTGACTGCGATGATCTCCCCGGCCAGTCGTCCCGGGTCGGATGTGGAGAAACCGCCCCGAACGACAGGTGGGTCTTGCCGTTCAGCGCCTGGCCCTGAGGCACAGTCCCTCCGGCGCTGCCTTGATCGTACAGCGTGAAAACCCCTGCCGTTTCAGCCTGAACATCAGGACCGGAGCGGCGATACAGTTCGCCCCCGGTATGAAAAGGTTCAGTTCCCCCTCCCCGTCCAGAAATAGCTCCAGCCCATCGTGAATCTGACGCGGCATACATTGCCGCACCTCACTGCCCGCTGCCGCACCGCCGCCGCTTAGAGATAGTTTTGCCTTGCGTGGAGGGATAAGCGCGTAAAACACGACCCTCAGCGTGGCAGGCAAAAGGCTTTTCACAGATGCATGCCGATCACCTTGGCCAGCGCACCCAGCGCGGATAATTCGGGCTGCGTGAAGTTCTTCAGGTTGAAATCGGTGTCCTCGCCTTTCCGGCAGACCTGGATCACCCCTTTCAGTTCCTCGCCATGCATAAGCGGGGCGCTCATGATCTTTTGGATCGGCTGGGGAGGTTCCTTGCTGAACGCTTCGAAGATGAAGAGGTGCGGTGTAGAAGAGAAGCGGTTGTCAAGGAAACAGCGCCTCTCGACGGCGGTACTGGAGACGAGGGAGCGACTGGCGTTGAGAGGGATGGAGCCCGCCTTGCGCATGTCGGGAGGCCAGATGAAGTGCAGGCTGTCGAGCCTGTCGTCCAGGCCGAACAGCGCCACCTCGCTGGAGTTGACCGCGAAGATGCGGCTTAGGGCGTTGACGGCGGCCTCCAGCATCTGGTCGCCTCCCTGACGGGAGGAGAGCAGCGCATCCAGTTTTGCGCAAAGTTCTTCGATCGCCACAGTTGCCTCCTTGCATGCTGCTAAAACCAGCGGATCACTTCCCGCTCCACGTCCAATTGATAGCGGTGTTTGCCGAGAAAATCCATCCCCAGAAGCCCCTTGCGGAGTTCGTCGGAGCCGGCGTAGGCGATGAACTCGACCTCAGCCGGGGCCAGCGCGAAGGGACCGACCGTGATGGCCTCGATCCTTGCCTGCCGCGAGCGGATCACCCGGCCGTCGGCCACTTCGGAGACCGCCACCTTCAACTGGCGGGGGTCTATCTGCAGTCGGGGCGCCAGCGAATCGTGCAGGACGGTGTGGGTGGCCCCGGTGTCGAGCACCAGTTCGACGGTAATCGTTTCCCCCGCGTTTTTCAGGGTGACCGGCACCAGCACCTGGCTGTTCACCACCCGCACCCTGGTCCACTGATCGCCCTGAGGGGAAGCAGCCGCAGGCGGTTGGAGTACCGACAGGGAGTTGCCCGCCGGCCGCTCTTCCTGATGCACCCGGGAGGGTGCCGGATAAGCGGATGCGGGCTCCGGCTCGCCCTCCTCCGCCGTTGCCGGGGGTTCCTCCTGGCGGTGCTGCGCCTCTGCCCCCTTCTGGCCTGCCGAGGGGGCACGTGGGCTTTTGGGAGCCGGTTTGCACAGGAAGCCTGCCAGCAGCAGAGCGGCGGCAGAGATAAGCAGCCAGCGAAATGGACGCCACGTACGGTGCGGGGCGTCCAATACGCGCGGCTCGCCCGATTTGGCAAGCAGTTCCTGCGCGTAGACGGTAAGTTTCCGTTTCAGTTCCGGATCGGGACACCCCTCGGCAAGCTCGGCAAGCACCGCTACCGCCCGGCGTTCGGGAACCGCCCCCCTCACCAGCGGGATGGTCAGGAAACTGATCAGCTCCAACACCGCAGCCTGCGCCGCCAGGTACTCGCCGCTGCGGTCCGGAGAGCCCAGCAAGGGTAACACGGACCGGCTCATCTCGTAAAGAGCGGAGATAAGCAGTCCGTTGCGCTCCTCGAGGTCTGCGGCGGTCCCCATCGCCACCGAGACCCTTCGCTTCAGCGCCATGCACAGGCGGTCGATCTCCACGCTGGTCGCCTCCGGCAGCAGGTAGTCCACACCACCTTGGCCGTAAGGCTAAGGCGGCGCGGGCCGGCCGACGGCCGACAGCAGACAATTCTAACGTAGAATTCGCGTCACGCTCCGGATACGAAAAAAGAGCGGACGGGCCGCTCTTTTTTCGGTAACTCTATGTCTGGGACCAAAAGCCGGCCGCCGCTTACCGCTTCGACTTGCCGGCGACCTGCATGCGGATCAGCGCCCGCTCGAGAGCGGCTTCGTAGATGCGGAAATTCTTGTCTTCCGGGGTGAGCGCCTTCAGCTCCAGCTCGGCCCTGCCGAGTGCCGCCTGGGCACGCTCCAGGTCGATCTCGTCCGCCCTTTCGGCGGTCTCGACCAGCACGGTGACGCTGTCGTTCTCGACTTCCAGGTAGCCCCAGTTGAGCGCCAGGTGATGCACGACGCCCCCCTGCTTGTAGGCCAGCTCGCCGATCTTAAGCGAGGTCAGGAAGGGTGCGTGGCCGGGGAGGATACCGAACTCGCCCAGTGCGCCGGTAGCGGTGATCTCGTCCACTTCTTCGGAGAGAACCTTTTTGTAGGGAGTCACCAGTTCAACCTTCAGTTTTTCGGCCATGTAAAACCTCTGTTAGGCTAAGGGCTCTAGGCTAAGGACTAAAGGGAATGCCTTCATACCTTTTCCTCCCCACGCCGCGAGTCGTATATGTTCTGTTGCCGGGAAGGTCCAAGGGCCTCAGGCGGGTTTCCCTTAGCCTTCAGCCTTTGGCCTTTTAGCCCGTCGTATCCTTAAACTGCCAGCTTGGCGGCCTTCTCGATAGCTTCCTCGATGGTGCCGACCATGTAGAAGGCCTGCTCCGGGAGCTCGTCGTGCTTGCCGGCGATGATTTCCTGGAAGCCCTTGATGGTGTCCTTCAGTTCGACGTACTTGCCCGGGGAGCCGGTGAAGGCTTCCGCTACGTGGAACGGCTGGGAGAGGAACTTCTGGATCTTACGCGCGCGGGCAACGACCAGCTTGTCCTCTTCGGAAAGCTCGTCCATGCCGAGGATCGCGATGATGTCCTGGAGATCCTTGTACTTCTGCAGCACGTACTGGACCTGACGGGCCACGCCGTAGTGCTCGTCGCCGATGACCTGCGGATCGAGAATACGGGAGGTGGAGTCGAGCGGGTCGACTGCCGGGTAGATGCCGAGCTCGGCGATCTGGCGGGAAAGAACCGTGGTCGCGTCAAGGTGGGCGAAGGCGGTAGCCGGAGCCGGGTCGGTAAGGTCGTCGGCCGGTACGTAGATCGCCTGTACCGAGGTGATGGAACCCTTGTCGGTCGAGGTGATGCGCTCCTGCAGCTCGCCCATCTCGGTTGCCAGGGTCGGCTGGTAACCGACGGCGGAAGGGATACGGCCGAGGAGTGCGGACACCTCGGAACCTGCCTGGGTAAAGCGGAAGATGTTGTCTACGAAGAGGAGCACGTCCTGGCCTTCCTCGTCACGGAAGTACTCGGCGATGGAGAGCGCGGAGAGTGCGACGCGGGCACGGGCCCCCGGGGGCTCGTTCATCTGGCCGTAGACCAGGGCCGCCTTGTCGAGAACGCCCGACTCCTTCATCTCCATCCAGAGGTCGTTCCCTTCGCGGGTACGCTCGCCGACGCCCGCGAAGACGGAGAAGCCGCCGTGCTGCTTGGCGATGTTGTTGATCAGCTCCATGATGAGAACGGTCTTGCCGACGCCGGCGCCGCCGAACAGGCCGATCTTACCGCCCCTGGCGTAGGGAGCCAGGAGGTCGACGACCTTGATGCCCGTGGTGAAGGCCTCGACCTTGGTCGACTGGTTCACGAAGGCCGGCGCGTCCCGGTGGATGCCGTATTCCTTCTCGGCGCCTACCGGACCCATCTCGTCCACCGGCTCGCCGATGACGTTCAGGATGCGGCCCAGGGTCTTCTTGCCGACCGGCACCGAGATCTGCTTGCCCATGTCGAGCACCTGCTGACCGCGGATCAGACCGTCGGTGGAGTCCATGGCGATGGTGCGGACCGCATTCTCGCCCAGGTGCTGTGCGACTTCCAGCACCAGATTGTACTCCTGGTCGTCGATGGCGGGGTTGGTGACCCGCAGAGCTTGGTAGATCGGCGGGAGTTTGCCCGGCTGGAATTCGACGTCGATGACCGCGCCGATGACCTGCGAAATTTTTCCGAAATTCTGACTCATGTAGCCTCTTCCTCCTGCGGCCTTGCGGGCCACTAAGTTTATAATCTCAACCCTTTATCGATTCGGAGCCGGAAATGATTTCCATCAGTTCCGTGGTGATGGCAGCCTGGCGCGCCCTGTTGTAGATCAGGGTAAGCTTGCCGATCATCTCGGTGGCGTTCTTGGAGGCGGCGTCCATGGCCGTCATCCGGGCGCCGTGTTCGGAGGCCACCGATTCGAGCAGCGCCTTGAAGACCTGCACCTCGATGTGCTTCGGGAGCAACTCGTCGAGGAGCGCCTCTTTGGACGGCTCGTAGATGTACTGGGTGCTCGGCTCTTCAGCCGCATCCAGCCTCGGCACCACCGGCAGAAGCCGCTCCAGGGTGATGTCCTGCGACATGACGGAGCGGAAGGCGTTATAGATGATGAAGACCTCGTCGTACTGCTCTTCCAGGTAACCTTCCACCACCTCGCGGGCGACCAGGGCCGCCGTCTGGTAGGAAAGGGTGGAGAACACGTTGCCGTGGTGCTTCGCCACCGTGTGGCGGTTGCGCAGGAACTCGTACCCCTTGCGGCCGATTGTCATGAGCGAGATTTCTTTGTACTCGCCTGAGTGCTCCTTGATGAAGCGCTCGACCGCCTTGCAGAGGTTGGCGTTGAAACCGCCGCAGAGACCGCGGTCGGAGGTGACCACCATCACCAGTGCGCGGCCGCCGTCCCGCTTCACCATCAGCGGGTTGGGGTCGGAACCCTGGGAAAGCGCCAGCCGCTCCAGCACCTCGCCGAGCTTGCCGGCGTAGGGGCGCGCCGCGACCACGTTTTCCTGGGCGCGGCGGAGCTTGGCGGCGGATACCATCTTCATGGCCTTGGTGATCTGCCGGGTATTTTTTACGGATACGATCCGTTTTTTAATGCTCTTCAGGTTAGCCATACGCTAGATCCGTCCTTGGTTTAGGCAGTAAATTCCTTTTTGAGTTCCTCGAGGGAGGCGACGATCTGCGCTTTCATGTTGTCGTCGATCGCCTTCTTGTCGCGGAGCTCGGCGAGGAGGGTCGCCTTCCTGGAGTCGAAGAAAGCGTACAGTTCCTGCTCGTAGCGGCCGAGGGAAGCGACCGGGTAGTCGTCGACGAAGCCGTTGTTGGCTGCGAAGATCACCAGGACCTGCTTCTCGTTCGGGATCGGCCTGTACTGCGGCTGCTTCAGGATCTCGACCAGACGGGCGCCGCGGGCGAGCTGCATCTGGGTCGCCTTGTCGAGGTCGGAACCGAACTGGGCGAACGCTGCCATCTCGCGGTACTGGGCGAGCGCCAGACGGAGCGTACCGGCAACCTGCTTCATCGCCTTCACCTGGGCGCTCCCGCCGACGCGGGAGACCGAGAGGCCGACGTTGATGGCCGGACGGACGCCGGAGTAGAACAGGTCGCTCTCCAGGTAGATCTGGCCGTCGGTGATCGAGATCACGTTGGTCGGGATGTAGGCGGACACGTCGCCGGCCTGGGTCTCGATGATCGGCAGGGCGGTAAGAGAACCCGCGCCGCACTCGTCGGACACCTTGCAGGCACGCTCCAGAAGGCGGCTATGGAGGTAGAAGACGTCGCCCGGGTAAGCTTCGCGCCCCGGCGGACGACGCAGCAGCAGGGAGAGCTGACGGTAGGCAACGGCCTGCTTGGAAAGATCGTCATAGATGATCAGGGCGTGCTTCCCTTTGTCGCGGAAGTACTCGCCCATGGTGACGCCGGTGTAGGGAGCGATGAACTGCAGCGGAGCCGGCTCCGAAGCGGTAGCGGCGACGACGATGGTGTAGTCCATGGCGCCGTGCTCTTTCAGCTTGGAAACGACCTGCGCCACGGTGGAGCGCTTCTGGCCGATGGCGACGTAGATGCAGATCATGTCGCCGCCCTTCTGGTTGATGATCGCGTCGATGGCGACGGCGGTCTTACCGGTCTGACGGTCGCCGATGATCAGCTCGCGCTGGCCACGCCCGATCGGAACCATGGAGTCGATCGCCTTGAGGCCGGTCTGCATCGGCTGATGCACGGACTTCCTCTTGACGATGCCCGGGGCCTTCACTTCGACCTTGCCGAACTGAGTGGCGGCGATCGGGCCCAGGCCGTCGATCGGCTGACCGATGGCGTCGACCACGCGGCCGATCAGGGCCTCGCCCACCGGAACCTCGACGATCTTGCCGGTCAGTTTGACCTGGTCGCCTTCCTTGATCTCGGAGAAGTCACCGAGGATGGCGGCGCCGACGTTGTCTTCTTCCAGGTTCAGCACCATGCCCGACATACCGCCGGGGAATTCGAGGAGTTCGCCTGCCATGGCCTTGTCCAGGCCGTGGATGCGGGCGATGCCGTCGCCGATGGAGATGATGGTCCCCGTTTCGGCAACTTCAACCTCTTTGCCGTAATCCTTGATCTGCTTCTTGATGATCTCGCTGATTTCTTCCGCTTTGATTTCCATAGAAACGTCTCACCCCTTCTGTAATGTATCCTGAATTCTAGCTAACTGTGTTCTTACGCTGCCGTCGAAAACCTTATCGCCGATCTTGGCTACCACGCCGCCGATCAGCGCCGAGTCCACTTCAACTTTGAGCTCAACCTTTTTGCCGGTGGCCTTGGCCAGGGCGGCGGAGATCTGCTCGACCTGAGCCGGCTCCAGCTTAAGGCCGGAGGTCACCATCGGGCGGATCACGCCGGAAAGCTCGTCGGCTAAGGTGCCGTAGCTTTCCGCGATCTGCGGCAGCACGGAAAGGCGGCCGCGCTCCAGAAGGAGCATCAGCAGGTTTGCGACCATCGGCGAGATCTTGAGCTTCTCGACCAGGCCGGTGAGAATCTCCTTTTTCGCCCCGATGCCGTAGGCGGGGTTGGCGAATACGGAAGCCAACTCGCGGCTTTCCGAGAGGAGGGAGCTGAAGCTGGTCAGTTCGGCGTTGAAGCCGTCAACGGCACCCGCTTCCGAGCCAATCTGCACGAGAGCCTTGGCGTAACGTTTGGCAATAGCGTTCGTACTCAATGTAGAGTCACCACCTTCGAGATATATTCGCCCACCAGGTTGTCCTGGTCGCCTTTGCTGATGTTCTGCTTGATCTTCTGCTCGGCCAGTTCCACCGCCAGCTTGGCGGCTTCGGCGCGCAGCTCGGCTTTCGCCTTGAGCACTTCCTGGGTGGCGGCGCTTTCCGCCTGGGCCTTGATGCGGCTTGCGGCAACTTGCGCCTCGGCAATAATGCGCTCCTTCTCCAGCTCGCCTTCCTTCTTCATGTTGGCCGAGATCACTTCGATCTCCTGGTTCGCCTGCTCAAGGCGCCGGGTGTACTCCTGGAATTTCGCCTCGGCCTGAGCCTTGGCTTCCACGGCCTCCTTCAACTGCGTCTCGATCCCCTTGCGGCGGGCGGCGAGGCTCCCTTTCACGTCGGCCTTCTTCAGCGCCCAGACGGCGATGATCACCAGGCCGGCGAAGTCGATGCAGCGCCACATGAAGTCCTTCATCTGGGCGGCGGTGTCGACGTGGTGCGCGCCCTCTTCGGCGGCGAAGCCTATGGAGGCGAGGCCCAGGATCAGGCCGGCTGCGGCCAGGGTGGCAACGGTAGCGGCCGTAACTTTTACGGTGCGAGTCTTTTTCATGCTTACAGGCTCCTCCCGAGAACTTTTTGGCAGATGTCGGCGGACAGGGCCTCTGCGCTCTCCCTTAAGGTGCGGCGCGCCTCTTCGGCTTCCCGGGCAACCCTGGCCTTGATGGAGGAGAGCTGCTCGGACGCTTCGGCGCGGGCCTTGTCGAGGATCGCTGCCTCCTGCTGCTGCGCCTCCTTCTTCAGCACGCCACGCTCGTCGGCGGCGGAGGAGCGGATCTCGCGCATGCGGGCCTCGTAGCTCGCCAGCTTCTCCTGCACTTCCTGATCGACGGCAGCGCTCTTCACTTTGGCGCCGTTTATTTCGGCGGCCCGGTCAGCGATCTGTTTCCGGATTGGCTTGAACAGGAAGAAGTTCAAGAGCAGCACCAGAACCAGGAAGTTCACCAGCTGGAATACGAATGCGATGTCTAAATTGATCACCAAACCACCTCTTGACGTGCAGTTTTAAACCATAGTTTTGCTCTAACTGTGCGCAAAACAGGTGATAGCTATCATATAACTCCTTCTACTGTCAAGCGATTAATCCCGAAAGAGGCAAAATTGTATACAGTATGCGATGATTTTTTTGGGTGGCTGTGAGTGGGGGCGGCGGAGATTTGAGAGAGGCAAAAAAAACCTGGCACACGGATCTGACGGATTGTACGGATAACGGCAGATAAGGCATGAACCGAAATAGATTCTTGCTTTACCTGCCGTTATCCGTCAAATCCGTCCAATCCGTGTGCCAGGTTTTGACTTAAATGTCCAGAAGCTCCACGATCCTGCCGAGTTCCTTCTGGTCGGCGAAGCTCACCTCCAGCTTGCCTCCCTTGCCGGCGCGCTTGATCGCCACCTTGGCGCCGAAGAAGCGCTGCATCCTTTCCAGGAGGTCCTTCTGGTCGGGGTCCTCCGCCTTAGGCTTCACCTTGGGCGCCACGGAGCCGGTCTTCTGCCGGCGCACCAGCGCCTCGGCCTCGCGCACCGACAGGTGCCCCTTGACGATCTCGTCGCGCGCCGCTCTCTGCTCTTCCGGGGTCTCCAGGGTCAAAAGCGCCCGGGCGTGCCCCATGGAAAGCCGGTCTTCGGCCACGTCCCTTTTGATCTCCGCCGGCAGCTTCAGGAGCCTGAGCGCGTTGGCGATGGTCGAGCGCTCCTTGCCGACGCGCTTGGCCAACTCCTCCTGGGAGAGCGAGAAACGCTCCAAGAGCGCGTGGTACGCCTCGGCCTCCTCCACCGCGTTCAGGTCTTCGCGCTGGATGTTCTCGATCAGCGCCATCTCCAGGGCCGTCTCTTCGGAGACGTCCTGGATGACCACCGGCACCTCGCGCAGTCCCGCCTTCTGGGCCGCTCGCCAGCGCCGCTCGCCGGCGATGATTTCGTAGTGGTCGGCGCGCCTGAGCACCACCAGCGGCTGGATGATCCCCTTCTCCCGGATCGAGGCGGCCAGCTCCTCCAGCTTCTCGTTGACGAAGGTCTTTCTCGGCTGTTCCTTGTTGGGGCGGATTTCCTCGATCGGGCAGGAAAAGTACTTCTTGCCGTGGTCCTCGACCACCGGCAACAGCGCCCGCATCCCCTTGCCGAGGCCCATTTTCGGTTTAACCATGAGCCACCTCCCTCTCGATCAGTTCCTTGGCGAGGTCGAGGTAGCTCGTGGCGCCCCGGGAGGTGATGTCATAGAGCACGATGGGCTTGCCGTGGGAAGGCGCCTCGGAAAGGCGCACGTTCCTGGGGATCACCGTGCCGAAGGTCTGCTTGCCGAAGTGCGCGCGGATCTCGTCGCTCACCTGGCGGGAGAGGTTGTTCCGGGCGTCGTACATGGTGAGCAGTATCCCCTCGATGGAGAGCTGCGTGTTGAGCCCCTGCTGGATCAGCGAGATGGTCTTCAGTATCTGGGAAAGCCCTTCCATCGCGTAGAACTCGCACTGCATCGGGATCAGAACCGAGTTGGCCGCGGTCATCGCGTTGATGGTCAACAGGTTCAACGACGGCGGGCAGTCGATGAAGATGTAATCGTAGGAGCCCGAGAGGGTGGCCAGGGCACTTTTCAGTTTGCGCTCGCGATCGGGGACGCTGATCAGCTCCAGCTCGGCGCCGGCCAGATCCGAACTCGCCGGCAAAAGGTGCAGGTAAGGAATTTCGGTGGCAAGCACCAGCCCTGCCGGCGACACCTCGTTGATCAGCGTGTCGTAGACGCTCTGCTCGATCAGATCCCGGTCCGCGCCGACGCCGCTCCCCGCGTTCCCCTGCGGGTCCATGTCCACCAGCAGCACGCGCCGCTCGGCCACGGCCAGCGAGGCCGCCAGGTTCACCGCCGTCGTCGTCTTGCCCACTCCGCCCTTCTGATTCGCCACACAAATGATCTTTGCCATATTCGCTCTTCCACCAGGTTGTCGCTGAGAGTATGAGAACCCTATAAAATCACGGAAAAGTACCATACCGCCAGCGCGAATGAAAGCGTTTTTCTCTGCGACGACCGCAACCGCTCTCTTGACTTAGGTCAAGGCGGCCGGAAACCGTGCGGAGTAGCGTTGACCTGCAAGGTCGCAAAGGAGCAACGCATGAAGATAAAATTCCTATCCCTGACGGCACTGTTTCTCATGGCGCAAAGCGCCTTCGCCTTCCAGTGCAACGTCTGTCACAGCAAGAACCCGGCGATGGTGCGCATGCACAAGGCGCTGCAGGGGAGAAACTGCTTCGACTGCCACAAGGTCGGCGAAAAACTGATGGGCAAGGGGGTCCCGAAGGACAAATCCGCCCAGTTGCAGCGTCGCGCCACCGAGCCGATCTGCTTCGAATGTCACAAGAAGTCGACACCAAGCTAACTTAGCGTTTCCCTTTGCATATTGCGCCCCTTCCGGTATAATCCGGCCCTAATGATCAATTTAATCGGCGGGGGGACGCATGAAACGCCTGGCAGACCTATCCATTCGCACCAAGTTTTTCGGTCTGATGTCCCTGCTGCTTTTGGCCCTTTTGGTGGTGGCAGGGACGTTTACCTACCAGCGCGAAAAAGCCTTCATCCTCCACTTCGCCGTCGACAACGCCCGCGGCTTTGCCCGCCAGCTGATCGAAACCCGCGATTACATCTCCTCGGTAGTCAAAAACGAGCCCGCTCACAACTACGCCCTGGTCCCCCAGGTGGTCGCCACCCGGGTCGCCAAGAGGGTCACCCAGAACAGCAAGTTCTACGTCCGCCAGGTCTCGCTGCGCTACCGGAACCCGCAAAACCGTCCCGACCCATTTGAAGCGGCCCGGTTGCAGGCCTTCAACGGCAATCCCGGCGGCGAAATCTACGGCATCGTAGGCAGCGGCGCCAACAGCACGTTCCGCTACATGCTGCCGATGCTCGCCACCGCCTCGTGCCTCGAATGCCACGGCAGCTACCACCGCGCCCCCGAATTCATCAAGAAACGTTTCCCGCAGGGGCACTTCTCCTACAACTACCAGATAGGTCAGGTCATCGGAGCCGTCTCCGTCTCCATCCCGATGAAAGACCTCTACGCGCAGCTGGGGGTGGACCTGCAGCTCGACATCCTGGCCAGGGGGATCGTCTTTGTCGTGCTGATCCTGGTGATGGCGATCCTCATGAGCCGCCAGATCATCGAGCCCGTCAAGCTGGTCTCCGAACGCATCACCCGGGTCGCCCATACCGGCGATTTCCACGTAAAGCTGCCGCAGCAGTCGCATGACGAAATCGGCACGTTGATCGGCGCCTTCAACGAGCTGATGGACGAACTCTCCAGGAAGACCCTGCAGTCCCTGGAAGCCGACGAGCGCTATCGCCGCTTCATCGAACTTACCGGCTCCGCCGTGGTCACCTTCCTCAAAGACGGCAAGATGGTCATCGCCAACCGCAAGGCGGAGTCCCTTTTCGGCCGCAACCAGCAGGCGCTGCTCGGCGAATCGATCTTCCGCTTCCTGGAGGATAGCGATGCGCTCAGGCAATGGATTGCCGCCGGGCTCGGCACCAAAGAGGAAAGCTTCATGCTGAAAGTCCGCGGCGCCAGCGGACGGGTCACCGACGTCGACATGGTGATCTCCGCCTCCCAGACCGACCGCGAACCGATGTACACCGCCATTCTCAGCGAACGTAGCTGAGAGACTCTGCCCTGGGCGAAGTGACAATCCTTTGCTGTCGGCTCGTTTCGTGCTACAGTGTCGCCGCATGGTAGGAGCGCCTTCAGGCGCGATCGCGGGCAAAGCCCGCTCCTACGGGCTTCAGCCCTTATGGAGATTAATAAATGAGCAAGTCCGCAAAAGAGCTATACGTTGGCAAACTGCCTTTCGAGGCCACCGAATACGACCTGGAGAAATTCTTTTCCGTATCCGGCAAGGTGACCTCCATCCACCTGATCACGGACAACAAGACCGGCGAATTCAAAGGGTGCGGCTACGTGCGCATGTCCACCGAGAAAGAGGCCAAGGATGCTATCGCCTCGCTGGACGGCGCCATACTGCTCGGCCGCATCATCACCGTCTCCATCGCCAATCCCCAGAAGCTGAAGCCGGTTGGCGGCTACCAGGGGAAAGCCCCCCGGGGCGGCGCGGCCCCGGGCAAACCGGCCCCCCCCGCCGCTGCCGGCAGCGCTGCGAAAGCATCAAAGCCCGCCGCGCCCCGTCCCGCCGCAGCCAAACCCGCAGCTGCGAGAACTGCCACGCCAGCCGCTCCCCGAACTGCGAAACCCGCTGCTGACAGGTCTGCCAGGCCCGCTGCTAGCAAGCCTGCCGGCAAAGCCCCGGGGGCCCGCCCTGCCGGCAAGGTCTCCGCTTCCCGTCCGTCAGGCAAGGCCGTGACACCACGCGGCAAGCGCTGATTTCTCATAGCCTGTCACCCTGAATGCTCGCCTGCCGTCCCTGACCCACAGCCTGTCATCCTGAGCGTAGCGAAGGATCTGCTTTCCCAGTCCGCACCGCAAAAGCAGATCCTTCGCTGCCGCTCAGGATGACAACCACTCCCTTCTCCTTGCCGCCTTGCACGCCCCCCCTTCCCTTCTGCGCCGCTTCCTACTATACTGACGCCCATGATTACCCTTGAGATGGTGAAAAACTTCCCCTCCTCCCCCGGCATTTATCTGATGAAGGACGCCGACGGCCGCGTCATTTACGTCGGCAAGGCGCGCAACCTCAAGAACCGGGTACGCGCCTACGTCGGCACCGGCGACGGCAGGATCCACATCCGTTTCATGGTGCAACTGGTCGCCTCGGTCGAGTACATCGTCACCGACACCGAGAAAGAGGCGCTGATCCTCGAAAACACGCTGATCAAGCAGCACCGCCCCAAGTACAACATCAACCTGCGCGACGACAAGACCTACTTCTCGCTGCGCATGGACCCCAAGGAGCCGTTCCCCCGCCTGTCCATCGTGCGCAAGGTGCCTCCCGACGGCGCGCGCTACTTCGGCCCCTACTCCTCGGCCAGCGCCGCCCGCGAGGTCCTGAAGCAGCTCTACAAGATCTTCCCGCTGCGCCACTACGCGCTTGCCAGCTGCATGAGCCGCAAGCGCCCTTGTCTGTACTTCCAGATCAAGCAATGCTCCGCCCCCTGCTACAAGCAAATCTCCGAGGCGGATTACGCCGCGCTCGCCGAAGGCGCCGCCATGTTCCTGGAAGGGAAGAACACCGAGATCGCCAGGCTCTATCGCGCCCGGATGGCCCTGGCCTCGCAGGAGTTCCGCTACGAGGACGCCGCCCGCTACCGCGACCTCTTGCGCGCCATCGAGGTCACCGTCGAGCGCCAGAAGATGGTGGCACAGGGCGGCGACAGCGACGTCTTCGGCCTTTTCCGCGCAGGGGACCGCCTGCAGATAGCGCTTTTGCACATCCGCGGCGGCACCATGACCGGCGGCCGCGGCTTCCTGTTCGACTGGGAGCTGGAAAACGAGGAGGGCTTGGCCTCCTTCCTGAACCAGTATTACTCGCTGGACGCCCCCATCCCGCCGCAGATCCTCACCCAGGTGGCTATCCCCGAGGCCGCGGCGCTCGAGGAACTGCTCTCCGAAAAGGCCGGCAGGAAGGTGACCATCGGCACCCCGCAGCGCGGCGTGAAGCTGGAGCTGGTGAAACTCGCGGCGAAAAACGCCCAGAGCGCCGTCGAGGAGCGCGCCGCCAAGGCGGAGTCGTGCGCGGAACTTCTGGACGAACTGGCCGACAAGCTGCACCTCCCCGCGCCGCCGCGAAGGATCGAGTGCTACGACATCTCCAACATCCAGGGGGAGATGGCGGTGGGTAGCCGCGTGGTCTTCGTGGACGGCAAGGCGGACAAATCGCTCTACCGGCGCTACCGGATCAAGGGGGTGCTTAAGTCCGACGACTTCGCCATGATGCGGGAGGTCCTTTCCCGGCGCTTCAAACCGGAGAGCGCCGAGGACCGGCCGGACCTGATCGTGGTGGACGGCGGCATCGGGCAGTTGAACGTGCTTTCCGCAGTACTCGGGGAGTTAGGCGTGCAGGGTGTGGAGGCGGCGGGACTGGCCAAGAGCCGGGTGGCCCGGGACATGGAAAGCGAGGAAATCGTGAAGAGCGACGAGCGGGTCTTCCGTCCCGGCCGCAAGAACGCGATTTCGCTTCGGCAGAACTCGGCGCCGCTGCTCCTTTTGGTGCGCATCCGCGACGAGGCCCACCGCTTCGCCGTCACCTACCATAAGACGGTGCGCTCCAAGGAGCTCACCCGCTCGCGGCTGGACGGGGTCGCCGGCATCGGCGCCACCAGGAAGAAGGCGTTACTGACGCACTTCGGCAGTCTGAAAAAGGTGAAAGCTGCGACGCTGGAGGAACTGGAAGCTACGCCGGGGATGAACAAGGCCACCGCAAAGACGCTTTGGGAACAGCTGCATTCGTAGGGTGGGCACTCCGTGCCCACGCGGAATCGAATTGCTCTACCTACCCTTCTTCAAATCGAGCAGGATCAGCTTGGCGATCCCCTTGAGCGTCTCGAAGACCCCCTCGCCGCTGGCGGCGCAGGCCTCGAAATCGGGGACGCTGGCGGGGTTGAGTTCGCGCCGGAGTTCCTCGACGGCTACGAGGTTGGGAAGGTCCCGCTTGTTGTACTGGACGACGAAGGGGATCTTGTCGAGGTCGTACCCCTGCTCCTCCAGGTTGAAGCGCAGGTTGTCGAGGCTCTCCAGGTTGGCGTCCATGCGCTCTTCCTGGGAGTCGGCGACGAACACCACGCCGTCCACCCCCTTCAGGATCAGTTTGCGGGAGGCGTCGTAGAAGACCTGGCCGGGAACCGTGTAGAGGTGGAAGCGCGTCTTGAAACCGCGGATTTCACCCAGCGCCAGCGGCAAAAAGTCGAAAAAGAGGGTACGCTCCGTCTCCGTCGCCAGGCTGATCATCTTCCCCTTGGCCTCAGGAGCGGTCTTGTTGTAGACGTACTGCAGGTTGGTCGTCTTGCCGCAGAGTCCCGGACCGTAGTAGACGATCTTGCAGTTGATTTCACGGGATGCGTAGTTGATGAAGGACATCCGACCTTACCTCGCGTTGTTCAGCTGAACAGATTGTCGATGTCGTCGTCGGTGATCTCGGCAAAGGGAAAATCGCTTTCGCCGCTCTTTTCCCGCTCCTCGCTTTTTTTCAGCAACTGCCCGAAGATCCCCGCCAGTTCCTCCGACGCCTTCTTTACCCTAAGCCTCACCAGGCCCAGGGAAGAGCGGCTGTCGAACAGCACCACCAGGATCACCCGTCCGGCGACGATGGAGATGTGCAGGTTGTCCTTCTCCCCCTCGTGGAACAGGATGGAGAACTCCTTCTCGCCGATCAGCTTCGCCAGTCCGCCGGTGGCTGCGATGTTACCGGCCGTCAGCGAGGCGAGCGAGGTGGTGTCGAAGCGCTCCGTCTCCCCGCAGCCGGTGATCAGCTGGCCGTTTTTGTCCACCAGAAAGATCACCCGGGCGTTGGCCTCCCGAAGCAGCCTCTCGATCACGGCGTTTATCTGCCTGAACTCCTCGTCGTACATGACCAACTGAGGACCCGCCATCGATCACTCCCCGCCGGGGCACCTGCGTCCCCGCACTACAGCTTGCTACAACCTCATTTATTCATAGCAGAAGGTTCCAGGGTTTACAACGGGCTTCGCCTTCACCGACCAGTCAGACCAGGCCGACTGGCCCGACCGGTCCGGATTTCAGATCCCGGCGATGCCGCGGGCGGCCTCCAGCAGTTTCGCCACTTTGTCCGGATCGCCCGCCTCGCTGTAAAGCCTCAGCAGAGGCTCGGTGCCGGAAGGACGGATCAACAGCCACGACCCGTCGTCGAAGATGTACTTGAAGCCGTCCTTGAAGTTGTGGCGAACGACCCCGAAACCGGCGATCTCGGTGATCCCGCCCGCCGCCAGCCGCTCCAGCAGCCGCTTTTTCGCAGCGTCGTCGATCTTCAGGTCCAGGCGCGTGTAATGGAAATGGCCGATCTGCTCCATGGTTTCATCCAAAAGCGCCCGCAGCCCCTTGCCGCTCATGGCCATCGCCTCCAAAAGCAAAAGCGCCATCAGGATACCGTCGCGCTCCGGGATATGCCCCTTCACCCCCAGGCCGCCGGTTTCCTCTCCCCCCATCAGGATGTCGTGCTCCAGCATCATCTCGCAGATGTGTTTGAAGCCAATCGGGGTCTCGAAAACCTCAAGCCCGTACTTCTCCGCCAATAGATCGATCATCCGGGTGGTCGATACCGTCTTCACCACGCCGCCGCGCAGCCCCTTGCGTTCGATCAGATGACGCAGCAAAACGGTGAAGATGCGGTGGGCGGAGAAAAACTCCCCCCGCTCGTCGACCGCGCCGATGCGGTCCGCGTCGCCATCCAAAGCCAGCCCGACCTGAAAATAGCCCGCGGCGACCACGGCGGAGAGGCTTTCGAGATGCTCCGAGATCGGTTCGGGGGAATGTCCGCCGAAAGAGGGATTTTCGTTACCACGGATCTCGGTGATGCCGGGTAGCAACAAGGGGAGGAAACCGCCGCCGGCGCCGTGCATCGGGTCGACCACCGCCTTGATGCCGGCTGAGCGGATCAGCGCCAGGTTGACGTACTTTCCCAGTTGGGCGAGATAGGGGGTCGCGGCATCGATCAGCTCGATCCGGCCGGATTTCATCCCCTCATCCAGGCTGACCGTCTCGGTTTTCCTGGAGGCGGCGATGTTGTCTGCCACCATCCGTTCCAGCACCTTGGTGGTCGAGGGGCGCGCCGAGCCGCCGAAGAATTCCTTGAGCTTGAAGCCGTTGTACTGCGGAGGATTGTGGCTGGCGGTGATCATCACCCCCGCGCCCGCACTGCGCTCGTGCACGCCCCAGGAAACCGCCGGGGTCGGGATGAACGCGTCGGAGAGCCAGGCCTTGATGCCGTTGCCGGCGGCAACGCAGGCGACCCGCTCGGCGAACTCGCGCGATAGGAACCGCCTGTCGTAACCGATAACCACCCCTTTGCCGGCCAGCCCTTCCCGGTGCAGGTAATCCATGGTTGCCTGCGCCACCAGGGAAAGGTTCTCAAAGGTGAAGGTATCGGCGATCACGCCGCGCCAGCCGTCGGTTCCGAACTGAATCTGCAAGTCTTTCCCACCTCCGTAATCTTTATGGTTCAGCATTCTCCATGCCACCGGTTGATCTGTCAACCGCAAACCTTAAACGTATACGACGGACACTGTGGGGTTGACCTCGCCCTGTCATTGCCTTATAAATAACCGACTTAATATTTTCAAAGGAGGATAACGTGATGCTGAAAAAACTGCTTTGTCTGCTGCTCCTGGGGTTCTGCCTGACCGGCACCGCCTTCGCTGCCGAAGGTAAGAATCCCGTCCTGTTACTGGAGACCAGCATGGGCAACGTCAAGGTCGAACTGTTCCGGAACGAAGCGCCTATCTCCACCAAAAATTTCCTGGAGTACGCCAAGAGCGGGTTTTACAACGGCACCATCTTCCACCGGGTCATCCCAGGCTTCATGGTCCAGGGGGGCGGCTTCACGAGCGACCTGCACCAGAAGCCGACCCGCGGGCCGATCAAAAACGAAGCTGCTAACGGCCTGAAGAACCAGCGTGGTACGCTGGCGATGGCCCGCACCGGCATCGTCGACTCCGCCACGGCGCAGTTTTTCATCAACGTGGTCGACAACGGCTTCCTGAATCACATCGAGAACGGCGATCCGAGAGCTTACGGCTATGCGGTTTTCGGCAAGGTGATTTCCGGGATGGACGTGGTGGACAACATCGCCGCCGTCCGGACCGGCTACCAGAACGGATTTCAGGACGTGCCGGTGACGCCGGTGGTGATCAAGAGCGTGAAGGTACTGCAGTAGCACGTTTGCCGGCAGGTCAGGTCAATCAGCAAGGGGCGCCGTAAAAGGCGCCCTTTTTTCGTAGGTTGCGTTGAACGCGCAGCGTGAAACGCAGCGCCACCGCCGGTGCGACCAAGCGAAGTCGCGTTTCGTACCGCAACGCGACCTACTGCCTGCCGCGGCGCAGCCAGATCAGCAGCAGGTTGCCGGCCGTGAAAAGCAGCGCCCCCAAAAGCGCCGGCAGCGCCCCCGGCTCGCGGTGGATCTCCATCACCGCCACCGGCATGGGCTGCAGCGCCGCCTGTTTCAGGTAGAGTCCGAAGCCGTTATGAAACCAGGGGTGGTTCGGCCGCACCGTGCTCACCTTGCCGTCTTCCGTGCGCAGCTGCGCCCGGTAAGCGGTGAGCATGCCGTAGGGGCCGACTTCGCCGGTGATGTTTTCCACCTTTACCCGGCTGCCGTCCGGCAAGCCGACGATGCCCCCTTCGCCGATCTGCAGTTGGTCCTTCCAGCCGCCGCTGGCCGAGAAGAGGTGCGCCACCACGATCAATAGAAAGCCCGCATGCATCAGGTGAGGGGTAATGGAGCGTCCCTTCTTGCGGAGCGCCTCGATACTGCAGCAGAGCGCGTTCAGGCAGAGGAGCGCCATCAGCGCCACCGCCAGCCAGAGCCACCAGGACAAGGCGAGCGGGGCGAGGCGCAGCCACATGAAGAGCGGCACCTCGTTGAGCCCCGCCTGTTCCGAGCTCCCCGGCGCAAACGACCCCAGCGCCAAGGCGATCATCACCCCTGTGAGGAGCCACAGGCCAAGATCCAACGAGCAAAGACGTGCGTAAAGGTTCTTCAAGCAAAACTCCAAAGTCAAAATCCCGCACACGGATTTGACGGATCAAGGCAGATCAGGCTAAAGGCAGATCAGGAAAGGGCTTCAGCTTCTTCTCTATAGCGGGGCTGCTTCAGGTCATTGGTAAAGATAATCCTCTTGAATTCGGCCTTCTTACCGAAGTTCAATAACAACCCTACTTCCATCTCGGTCGCTTTCAGATAATGGGTCAGTTGGGCAAAATGCTCACTTTTCAGGTACTCTGCCGCTTTCAGTTCCACGATTATCCGACCGTGGACAAGCATATCAGCGTAATAGTCCCCGACCATTGCACCTTGGTAATAGACTGGGATATTCAACTGCTGGCAGACTTTCAAACCTGAGGTGGCCAGTTCCAATCCGTTAAATCCGTGTGCGAAGATTTTGACTTTAAAAACTATGCGAGCTGCGCATTAGTATGCTCACGCCGAGGTACGTGAACAGTGCCACCACAAAACCGACGATGCCCAACACCGCGAAGGTGCGGTCCCACTGCGGCCCCTTGACTCTGAGGTGCAGGTAGAGCGAGTAGAAGAGCCACAGTATCGAGGTCCACAATTCCTTAGGCGTCCAGAGCCAGTAGGTCCCCCAGGCGTAGTACCCCCAGATCCCCCCGGAGATCATCGACAGGGAAAAGAACGTGTACCCCACCAGCGCCGCCCGGTACTGCAGATCGAGCAACCGCCGCGCCTCCCGCCGCAGGAAAAGGCCGCCCAGCGCCGCCGCCACGGCAAAGAGTGCATAGGCGAAGAAGGCCAGTGCCACGTGCAGTTCGAACCAGTAGGTGTCGAGCACCGGCGGCAGCGGCATGTTGATGATCGGGAAAAGAAAGGCGGCCAGGGCAAAGACCCCGGCAAGGGCGCCACAGGCAATACGAAAACCTTTGGCTTCGGCAAGGTCGCGGGAATACAGGAAAGGAAGCGCCATCAGCGCGATGGAGCAGGAAAAAAAGGCAAGGGTGTCGTGGGGACCGACCAGCGGCAACCGGCCCAGCGCCATGCCGCGCGTGGCGAGGTAGCAGAGTTCGAGCAGCATCCCGGCCACGAAGATCGGACGCTTCAGCGAACCGACGTAGAGAACGGCCGAACCGGCCAATAACCATTTCACAGGGCAAACCCTTCTTGGGTAGGGCGCAGGGTGGGCACCCCGTGCCCACGCGGTCTATGGCACCGGTGGGCAGGGGCTGCCCACCCTGCGGTTAGCTAAGCATGCCTTTGCTACTTGTAGCTCTTGCGCCGGAAAAGCCCCGTCTTCAACGAGGAGATCCGGTCCAGGAACAGAAATCCGTCCAAGTGGTCGACCTCGTGCTGGATGGCCACCGCCTCGAAACCGGTCGCGGTGAACTCGCGGGCGCTGCCGTCGGGATCGGTGTAGCGGAGCACCACCTCGGTGGCGCGCTCCACGTCGCCTGTGTAGTCGGGAACGCTCATGCACCCTTCGCGCATGACCGCCGCACCGCTTCTGGAGAGGATCTCGGGGTTGACCATCAAAAGCAGGCCGTGGTTGTTGTCCTTGCCGAACCGGTTCTTGGAGACGTCGATGACGCACACCCGCAGCGAGACACCGATCTGCGGGGCGGCGACGCCCACCGAACCGGGGCCGGCATGCATGGTGTCCACCAGGTCTTCGACGAGTGCGTGCAGCTCCGCGTCGATCTGCCCGACGGCGGCGGCCTTGGCTTTCAGGATGGGATTCGGGTAATTGACGATGGTGCGAACTGACATATTAGAACGAGACCGGTGTGATGAGCCGCACCGAGATCTCCACGCTCAATTCATTTTTCAGCGTTTCCAAAAGCTGCGAGGCATCGTCGGCAGACATCCCTTCCGGCAGGGCCGCCTCCAGCATGAGCACGTAGACCTGCTCGTCCTCGCTGCCGATGAGCTTGGTGTTGAGGTCGGTAATGTTCACGCCACGGTCCGCCAGTTCGCGGGTGACCCGGTAGACGATACCCGGCTTGTCCGAGCCGTAGACGCTCACCAGGCAAAGCTCCCCGTTTGGTTTCCGGTAGCAGACCTCGTCGTCCTTGAGAGTGCGGATGTACGCGGAGAGCCCGTTGCCGGCGTTCTTTACGGCGAACTCCGCCTCCAGGGTCTTCTTGGCGAAGGGCTTTACATGCGAGACGATGAGGATCATGGCAAACTCGCCCCCCAGCATGGTGCAGCTGGAGTCCTCCACGTTGCAGCCCAGTTTGAAGAGTACCTCGGCCGTGTCGGCCACGATGCCGGGGCGGTCCTTTCCGATGATGGTGACGGCGAAATGCGCCAGGGTCGAGCTGTTCATGCTACCCCCAAAAGACTTTGGCACACGGATTTAACGGATGGAACGGATAACGGCAGATCAAGCTTTAATGCTCGTCTTTGATTCAGCCGTATCTGCCTTGATCCGTCAAATCCGTTAAATCCGTGTGCCGGTTTTAGATTTTTCGTGCGTAGACCTCGCGCGGCTTCGAGGTGCCGTCGGACGGCCCGACCACCCCTTCCTGCTCCATCTTCTCCATGATGCGGGCCGCGCGGTTGTAGCCGATTCTAAGGCGGCGCTGGATCATGGAGATCGAGGCCTGGCCCGCATCCGCCACCAGGGCGAGGGCGTCGTCGTAACGCTCGTCGACTTCCTCGTCCTCGCCGCCCCCCTTGTCGTCTCCCGACTTCATCTCCAGGATCGACTTCTCGTAAACCGGCTTCCCCTGCTTCTTTAAAAACTCGACCACCCGCCCGACCTCGCTGTCGGAGACGAAGGCGCCGTGGGAGCGCTGCATCCTCGAGGTCCCCGGCGGCAGGAAAAGCATGTCGCCGGCACCCAGAAGCGACTCGGCGCCGTTACCGTCCAGGATGGTGCGAGAGTCGATCTTGGAGGAGACCTGGAAGGAGATCCTGGCCGGGAAGTTCGCCTTGATCAGGCCGGTGATGACGTCGACCGAAGGGCGCTGGGTGGCGAGGATCAGGTGGATGCCGGCGGCGCGCGCCATCTGCGCCAGCCGGGCGATGGATTCCTCGATCTCGCGCCCAGCCACCATCATCAGGTCGGCAAGCTCGTCGACGATCACCACGATGTAGGGAAGATGGCCGTGCTCCAGCGCGTCTTCCTTCTCCAGGAAGGCCTGGATCGCCGCCTCGCGCGCCTCCATGTCCTCCGGATCTTCCGGCTCGTCGAGCTCTTCCACCACCACGGCGCCGCGCGCCTTGTTCTCGGCCTCTTCCTTTTCGCTGCGCTCCAGCTCGCGGTTGTAGGAGTCGATGTTCCTGACACCCTTGTCCGACATCAGCCGGTAACGGCGCCCCATCTCCTCGACCGCCCACTTGAGCGCGAGCGATGCCTTCTTCGGGTCGGTGACCACCGGCAGGAGCAGGTGCGGTATCCCCTCGTACACCGAAAGCTCCAGCATCTTCGGGTCCACCATGATGATGCGCACGTCGGTCGGGGTCGAGGTGTAGAGAAGCGACAGGATCATGGTGTTGATGGCGACCGACTTGCCGCTGCCGGTGGCGCCCGCCACCAAAAGGTGCGGCATCTTCGCCAGGTCCGTCACCAGGGGATTGCCGGCGATGTCCTTGCCGAGCGCAAGCGGCAGCTTCATCTTCCCCTTGTGGAACTCCTCGGAGTTGAAGATCTCACGGAGCGACACCATGTCGCGGTCGCGGTTGGGAAGCTCGATCCCCACCACCCCCTTGCCGGGGATCGGCGCCACGATGCGGATGGAGAGCGCCTGCAGCGCCATGGAGAGGTCGTCGGCGAGCCCCGCGATGCGGCTCACCTTGATGCCGGGGCCGGGGGAGAACTCGTACATGGTGATGACAGGCCCCGGGCAGATCTCCACCACCTCCCCTTCCACGCCGAAGTCCTTGAGCTTTTTCTCCATGAGCCGGGCGTTCATGGTGAGCGCTTCCCGGTCCTGGCGCTTGGTCTGTTCGGGCGGGGCGTCCAGGAGCGACAGCGGAGGCGTCCGGTACTGACCGTCCGCCTTGATGAAGTCGAAGGCCTCCTGGACCGCCACGCTCTTCTTCTGGTCCTGTTTCTTCTCTTTCTTGGCGACCGGGGCGCTCACCGGCGGGGCCACCGCGGCCGGCTTGATGATGGGTGCGGTCTGCGTCCTCGGCTTTTCTTGCCTGTCCTCGTTCAACTCGCGGTTCAGGGCGCGGCGCTGCTTGTAGCGCTCCCAGCGCTCGGCTACGGCGCTCACCCACCAGTGGGCGAAGAGGATGAAGGAGAAACGGGACAGGAGCATGGCGCTCGCCGCCAGCATGGGTAAAAGGACCAGGAGCGCCCCCACCTTGCCGAGGGCCTTCTGCAAAAACCGCGCGAACTGGTAACCGATGAAGCCGCCGGCAGGGACCCGCTGGCCCAGGAACTCCGAAAACTGCAGGTTGAAGGCAAACAGGCCGGAAAGCGAGAGGATGAGGAGCAGGAAGCCCACCAGCTTGTAATTCTTCCAACGGAAATCCTGGACGGTGAAGGCCCGGTAGGCCAAGTAGCAGAGGGTTCCCGGGATCAGGTAGGAGGCGAGCCCGAAGAGCTGCAGCAGGAGGTCGGAGAGCTGCGCCCCGAAGCGGCCGGTCAGGTTGTGGATCTCGGCCTGGGTGGAGACGGAGTTGAAGGAGAGGTCGTCGCCGTTGAAGGAGACCAGGGCCACGCCGACGAACAGGCCGGCCACGGCCAGCATCATCCCCTTCATCTCCTTGGTGAGCTTCTCTTTCTTTTCGACGTTTTGATTTTCGGTCGTGGACATGGGGGCCCTTTTCCGCGCTACATCTCCAGGATCAGCGGCAGGATCACCGGCCGCCGTTCGATGGTCTTGTTGAAGAAGCGGCGCAGCACCCGGCGCACTTCCTGTTTCACTTCGCTCCAGTCGGCAAGCACCTCCGCGTTCACCGTCGACAGCGTCTCCAGCACCACCTGGCGCGCATCCTCCAGGTACTGCTGGTTTTCGTCCTCGAAGACGAAGCCGCGCGAAACGATGTCCGGGCCGTAGATGATCTCGCCGGAGGTGAGGTTGATGCCGATGATCACCACCACCATGCCGTCCTCGGAGAGATGCTTGCGGTCTTTGAGGACCACGTTGCCGACGTCCCCTACCCCCTTGCCGTCCACGAAGACCCGGCCGGTGTCGACCCGGTCGACGATTACCGCCTCTTCGCCGGAGAAAAGGATCAGGTCGCCGTTCACCGCCAGGATGCAGCGCTCTTCCGGGGTGCCGACCCGCTGGGCGAGCTGGGCGTGCTTCACCAGGTGGCGGTACTCGCCGTGCACCGGCACGAAGAAGCGGGGACGCACCAGGTTGTGCAAAATTTTCAGCTCTTCCTGGCTGGCGTGGCCGGAGACGTGCACCTCGGAGACCTTTTCGTGGATCACCTCGGCGCCGCGACGGTAGAGGTGGTTGATCAGGTCGGAGATGGTCTTTTCGTTGCCGGGGATGAAGCGCGAGGAGAGGATGACCGTGTCGCCCTTCTCGATCTTGATCTGCTTGTGATCGTCCATGGCGATGCGGATCAGGGAACTTCTCGGCTCCCCCTGGCTGCCCGTGGTGATCATGCAGACCTGCTCCTTGGGAAGCCTCGGCATCTCCTTAAGATCGATCATCAGGTCGTCCGGGATCTTCAGGTAGCCGAGCTCGCGGGCGATCTGCACGTTGGCGATCATGGAGCGGCCGTTCAGTAGCACCTTGCGGCCGGACTCTCGCGCCGCGTCCACCACCTGCTGCACGCGGTGGATGTTGGAGGAAAAGGCGGCGACGATGATGCGTCCCGGGCAGCGCGGGAAGATGTCGGCGAAGGCCTCGCCCACCAGCCGCTCGGAAAGGGTGTACCCCTCGCGCTCCACGTTGGTGGAATCGGCCATCAGCGCCAAAACACCGCGGTCGCCGTAGCGGGCGAAGGTGGCGAGGTCGGTCAATTCGCCGTCCACCGGGGTCTGGTCGAGCTTGAAGTCGCCGGTATGGATCACCACCCCCTCGGGGGTGGAAAGCGCCAGCGCGCAACCGTCCACGATGGAGTGGGCGACCCGGATGAATTCCACCTCGAAATCGCCCAGTGCCACCTTTTCGCGCGGTTTCACCACCCTGAGGTCGACCTTATCGTCGAGATCGAACTCCTTGAGCTTCTGCTTCACCAGCCCAAGGGTCAGCGCGGTGCCGTAGATGGGGGGGTTGATCTCCCGAAGCACGTAGGGAAGCGCGCCGATGTGGTCTTCGTGACCGTGGGTGAGCAGGATGGCCCGGATCTTGTCAGCACGCGGCAGCAGGTAGTCGATGTCGGGGATGACCATGTCGATCCCCAGCATGTACGGCTCCGGGAACATAAGGCCGCAGTCGACGATGACGATGTCCTCGCCGTACTCGAAGACCGCCATGTTCAGGCCGATCTCGCCCAGCCCCCCCAGCGCCACGAACTTTAGCCCTTCGCTGAAGGCGGCGCGCGCCTCGCTTTCCCTAAGGCTCTCCGGCGCCGCCGGTTCTGCCGTGCTGCTCTCTTCGTGCACTTAGCCTCCTGTCGGACCGGTCTTGCCGGCCTGACGTTTCAACAGCCCCGCGATGCGCTCGTCGCAGCGCTCGATCCACTGCCGGCCGGGGGCGTTAAGTCCTTCGACCGCGTAGAACGAACTCCTGAGCGCACGGTAGGCGATCAGCGCCCGCGGCACGTCGCCCCTTTTTTCGGCCAGCTGTCCCAGTTCCCAAAGCCGTTCGGCGCTGCGGCCCGGCAGCGAACTCCCCGGCGTGTACATGTGAATCGCCGACTCGTAACCCGCCACGGCGCCGTTGAAATTGCCGGCGCCAAACGCCCGCTCCCCCTTGTCGAACTGGACGTGCTGCCGGTAGAGGACGTTGCCCCAGATCAGAGCCACGCCGATCACGGCGGCTACAGCCACGTTGACGGCGATAGTTTTAACCTTGTCCATGTTAGTTATCTACCCCTGAAAAAATCCCGGCACCGCGATCAAAAGCGCCCCGAGCAGAGCTATCACTACCCCCCCCAGCACCGCCAGGGCCGCCAGGATGTCGAGCGGACTCTTCAGTCGGTGGGAGGCCGGCAGCCCCCAGCAAATAAGGGCGAGCCCCGCCAGCACCATGACCACGTGCAAAGCCAGCATCTAACTTACCTCCAGCCCGGCGGCGATCGCCGCCCGCACCCGTTCCATCAGCTCCAGCTCCGACACGCCGTCACTTTTAAGCGGCGCCCCGAAGGTCACGCTGATACGGCCTTTTTTGAGTTCCAGCCGGTTGGGAGGATTCACCTTGCGGCTGCCGTTGATGGTGAAGGGAACGATCGGCACCTTCGCCTGCGCCGCCAAAAGGAAGGCGCCGCGCTTGAAAGGAAGGAGTGCCCCGTCGGGGCTCCGCGTTCCCTCCGGGAAGATCACCACGCTCGCACCCGCCGCGATGCGCGCCGCCGCCTGTTTCATGCTCTTCATCGCCTTGCGGCCGACGGAGCGGTCAAGCGGGATGTAGCCTGCGCGCCGCATGGCGCCGCCGAACACCGGCACCCTGAACAGCTCTTCCTTGGCCACCCAGGAGAAAAGCCTGGGAATGGCCACGGAGAGCGCGAAGATGTCGAAATTACCCTGGTGGTTGCCCATGTAGATCACCGGACCGCTCGTTGGGACCAGTTCCAGCCCCGCGACCGTGACCGGGATGCGCGCCACCTTAAGCGACCAGCGGCTCCAGAACTTGGCACAGGCATGGCCCGAACGGCCGGAAGCGTCGAACAGTCCGGAGATCAGCGCGCCGAGAGAGCAAAGGAGCGTGAAGGGGATCAGGAAAACGAGGAAAAGGCGTGCTCGCACTAGGAAATACTCCACTCAAGATAATCGGTTACGTTACTTTTTTTTACCCGGCGAGTCAAACCAATTTCGCTTGCCTTGGTGTCACGATTTATATACACTTCGTCAAACCTGAAAGTCGCAGCAGCAAAGCACAAAGGAGAACACGCAATGGCAAGTCTCAACAAGGTGATGCTCATCGGAAACCTGGGCAAGGACCCGGAGGTGCGGTACACCGCGGGCGGCACTGCTGTCGCCTCCTTCTCCCTCGCCACCACCGAGAAGTTCAAGGGGAAAAACGGCGACTGGGAAGAGAAGACGGAATGGCACAACATCACCCTCTGGGCGCGTCTTGCCGAGATCGCGGGCGAATATCTCTCCAAAGGGAAGACCGTATATATCGAAGGACGTCTGCAGACCCGCAAATGGACCGACAAAGAGGGGAAGGACCGGTACACCACCGAGATCGTCGGCGAGAAGATGCAGATGCTTTCCGGCAAGGGCGAAGGCGGCGGCAGCAACAACTCCCGTCCCTCCGGCGGCAGCCGTCCCAACCAGGATAACCAGACGAGCAGCTACCAGGAGCCCGTCTTCAACCCCGACGACGAGATCCCGTTCTAAGGCTCGCCAACGTCCAACAGGCAAAAAAAGCCGTGCAACCTTCATGGTTGCACGGCTTTTTATTTCCGGCGCCTGTCCCTGCCGCTATCGCGCGTCCTAAGTGCCCCTTCGTCTCTATCGCAACTCCACCGCCTTTCATAAAAATTGGGAGGTGTGGAGGTTCCTGCGACCGATGCTTGACCCGCCTACCTGCGCGCGTTAAAATGCGCGTATTACTAACGGAGGCAACGTTATGCAAACTACACGTAAACCAAGGCCTCAACGGAGATCCTTCAATCTCACGGCGGATATCGAGTTGGTACAGCGTGTCCGCGCCGAGAACGGCAACCTGTCGGCTCTGCTTGAAGCGTCGATGATAGCCTTTCTCAAGAGAAAGGAATTGGAGCACTGGAAAGAAGCGAACAGGGAATCATTTGAGTCCTACAACAAAATGGTGGAGGAAACCGGGCCTATTTCTGACGACATTGGAGTGCTGTCGGTGGGCAAGGCAAGCAGTTCGATAGTGGGTGCGGCGGCGGGCTAGATTCTGCTGGTGGTCCCAAGAACAACCCGGTGAGCTTCCGCCGAGACAAAATCTGCATGCGCACAATCGCTGGTAAAAGACAAGGGGCAGGCCGCTTATCACGGCATGCCCCTTTTTTGCTCTGCCCGCGCAGCTCATGCTACCCTCCGCCGCCATGTGCCATTCCTACTTTTCCGTCGTTGTCTCTAACCTGCTGCGCGGTGGCTCCGACAGCCTCGTTTTATCTCCAGTCGGACCGGCGTGTGTCTTGGCAAACGCGTTGCTGCCCGTGCCATGTTGAGCGCGCACTCAAGGCAGCCTCGTGGTTGGTTCGCCCATTCCGCCCGTCGGCTCAAGCCAGCACATGATTGCTTCGGACTCGCCCCTGATTGCATCTGACACGCCGAATGTGGCTTACAACATTTTGCGTGTTGCTTCTAACTTTTTGCGTGCTGCTTTTAACACGCGTAACACCCAGTTATTACAAGACTCCTAGGAGGCGTGGTTGTTTGCTGCATCCGCTTCGGTAAAATGGCCATCCTCGCGGCGCATTCTGCCAGGTGCAAGGCGAGTGCTGCCGACGGGGGGGTGAGACCGACCATAGTAAAATTAATATTAAAAAATATTGATAAAATTTCACCCGGCAGTAATCTTTCCTCGGCTCTGATCATAATCCATCAAAAACGGAGGTCTGGTCGTGAAAGCAAAGATACGGGTCACATTGCCAAGCAAGACGTTGAAACTGATCGAAAAGGGACGCAGTATCTTGACGGCCCTCACCACTAGCGCCAACTTCAAGAACATTTCTCCCGAATTCGCCGCGCTTCTTAAACAACTCGCAGCAAAGCTCATCGCGGTAAAAAACGCCTACGACGAGGCCGCTGCTCATGACTCCAACAAGATCGCGGCACGTAAGCAGCAGGAAAAAGAACTGAGAAACCTCCTGGTGGAAATCTCCCGGCTGGTAGAGAATGTTGCCAAAGGGGACGTGCAGATTCTCGAGAGCTCCGGATTCGACGTCGCACGGGAAACGACGAGAAAAATCATTTATCCGCTCATAGCAGCCATGATCGCACTCCAGCACGGTAAAGAGAGTAACACCATCGTCGTTAAGGGGAAGCGACTGCCTGGCGCCTGGCGCTACGAGACCTGGTACACCGATGACCCGGCGGGCGTGGAGCGTTGGCAACTGGCCCACGACACCCCAAACTGCTCTCACCTCGTCATCCCCGGCGTCACCCCCGGCACCCTCTACTCGGTCCGGATGAGGGGCATCTGGCAGTCAGGCCCCGGCCCCTGGTCGGTCGTCGCCACCATCAGGGCGCTGTGATCGCGAATAAATGCGGGAAAACCATAAGTCCGCGGAGACTAAAAATGACGGCGCCTAAACAGGGCGCCGTCATTTTTATTGGTGTGCTTAGCCCACATGACCCTTTCTCGCTATGGCACAGAGTCCTACCAGGCCGCACAAAGCCATGGTGGCGGTCATCGGCAGGGCGGTGCCGTCGTGGAAAACTCCCACCAGGGCCCCGGCCGAGGCGCCGAGGGTGTACTGGATGGTACCCAAAAGCGCCGAAGCGCTCCCCGCGGCCTTGTCGAAGGGGGCCATCGCCAGGGCTGTGATGTTGGGATAGAGCAATCCGGTCATGCAGATGCAGACAAAGATAAAAAATGCCTGGACAGGGAAACCGCCGAGGCCCGTGGCGCCGGACGCGGCGAGGAGCAAGCCCGAGACGGAATTCGCGGCAAAGACAACCGCGGCGATGCGCTGGGGGGTGAAGCGCCGCAGCAGCCTGCGATTGAGCTGGGAGGCGGCGATCAGCCCGAAGGCGTTCATCCCGAAGAACACGCCGAACATCTGGGGGGAAACCCCGTGCAATTCGATGAACAGGAACGGCGCACCGGTGATGTAGGCGAAATTGACGCCGGCAACGCAGCCCAGGGCCACCGCGTAGCGCAGATAGCCGCGGTTCTTCAACAGGTGGCCGTAAACCTTCAACATCTCGCCAAGGCCCCTTTTGTGGCGGCGCTCCACCGGCAGCGTCTCCGGCAGACCGGCCGCCGCTGCCAGCAGGGAAAGGAGCCCGAAAAAGGCCAGGAACACGAAGATCCCCCGCCACCCCGTGACCAGAAGCAACTGCCCCCCTACGATCGGCGCCAGGATCGGGGCGAGCCCCATGATCAGCATCAAAAGCGAAAACATCTTCGCCGCCTCGGTGGTGTCGTACAGGTCGCGCACCACCGCGCGCGAAATCACCATGCCCGCGCCGCCGCCGACGGCCATCACAACCCTCCAGAACAAAAGTCCCTCGCCCGTACGGACCAGGGCGCAACCGATGGTGGAGAGGACGTACAGCGAGATACCGAGCAAAAGCGGGCCGCGCCGTCCCCAGCGGTCGGCAAGCGGACCATAGAAGAGTTGCCCGAAAGCCGAGCCGTAGAGAAAGGCGGAAACTGAAAGCTGCACGACGTTGAGCGGCACTTTGAGGTCGCGGGCCATCTGGGGGAAAGCCGGCAGGTACATGTCGATGGACATGGAACTGAAGGCGGTAAGTGCGCCCAGGATCAGCACGAACCCGGTGAGCTGGGCTTTGGTCATCTCGCGCGGGAGCGCGCCGGCATTCATCTTCATACGTTGCACCTTGAAAAATAGTTGTTTCTGTCAACTATACCGAGAAAAAAAAATTAGCGGGCCAGGTTGGCGCAGGCGCGGCGCAGAACGTCGCGGCAGATTTCCAGCTCGTTGTCCGCTATCCCTTGCCGGGCCGCTTCCAGGATCTCCCTGGCGAGCCCCGTCGCCTCTGCCATCAGGCTTTTGCCGGCGTCGGTCAGGTAGAGCAGCCGCTCGCGCGCATCGTTCGGCCCGGGCAGGCGCACCAGCAAGCCCTTGGCCTCAAGTTCGGGCGCCAGGCGTGCCAGGGCTGTCTTGTCCTTGGCCGATTTTTCGGCCAACGCCCCTTGCGGCAGGCCGTCATGCTCCCACAGCAGCACCAGCAGGGAGTACTGGTCGGCAGTGATCGGCACCCCGCGCTGCACGAATTCTCCGTTGATGCGCCGCAGAATCTGCCGGGAAAAGCGCGAGGCCAAGTGTCCCAACGAGTCGTTCAACCGGTATGTTTTCGTCGTGTTTGGCATATAGTTGACATATACAACCTTTTGGGCGGCATATGCAACCCCTTAACAGCCTCGTAGGGTGGGCAGCCCTCTGCCCACCGACCCAAAATGACCGCGTGGGCACGGGGTGCCCACCCTACGAGCTTCCAGGGAGATTGTCATCCTGAGCGTCAGCGAAGGATGACAGGCAGACTCAGGATGCTGTTGCTGTCTTTATCATTTGCAGGCACAGGTTTCGACAACTAACGGATGACTCAGTATACTTGAATTGAAGTCTGTCTCAGCAACCAGTCTTTCTCTTTGAACGTCTCGCAATGACTTGAACATAAAGAAGAGATGCCATGAGCAAAAGACCTATGAGAATACTCACTGCTGTTGCTGCCTTCGACGGTCACGACGCGTCGGTGCTGGCACTGAACCGCGCGCTTCTTGACGGCGAGCACCCGGTCGAGGTGATTTACCTTGGCTTCAACATGACGGCTGAACAAATCGCCGAGGCCGCACTGCAGGAGGGGGCAGACGCCATGGCGGTCAGCTCCTACAACGGTGGGCATCTCCAGTTCTTTCCCTACCTGGCCCGCCGCCTGGCCGAAAAAGGGCTGACCGACTGCCTGCTGTTCGGCGGCGGTGGCGGCACCATCGTTCCAGAGGACGCCGTCGTACTCGAAGGCTCAGGGACAACCAAGATTTACGGTCCGGGCTGGTCGCTCGACGCCATCGCCGCCGACATCTGCAACCGGATCGCGGCACGGCCAGTCTCTCCGGGTTCGCAGCAAGCAGTTCCCCCCCTCTCCTCGACGGACCCGAACTTCCCCTCCGGGGCCTCGCGCCTGGAACTCTCCCGCCTCCTCACCGCGGCGGAACATCCCGGCGCGGGCGGCGACGAGCCGCCCTACCCAACCGGCCTGCGGCATCTGGACACTAAGACCCGGGTAGTGGCCGTCACCGGCGACGGCGGCAGCGGCAAGAGCACGCTGATCGACGACCTGGTCGGCTATTTCCTGGAGCGCTTCCCCGACAAGCGGCTTGCCATCCTCGCCAACGACCCTTCCCTCGATACCGGCCAGGCCACCACGGCCTTTCTCGCCGACCGGGTGAGGATGAACAAGATCTACCACCCGCGCGTCTGGCTGCGCAGCATCGCCACCGGCGGCGCCTATGCGCCTCTTTCGCCGCGCCTCCCCGCCCTGATCGAACAGCTGGCCCTGGCAGGGTACGACCTGATCCTGGTGGAGACGCCCGGCTCCGGACAGACCGGGGTCGATCTCACCCGGCTCGATGCCTACCTGCTGGTTTACGTCAAGACCCGCGAATACGGCAGCCGGCTACAGTTGCAGAAGGACCAGCTGCTTCGGGACGCCGACCTGGTGGTACTGAACAAGGCGGACCTTGAGGGAAGCGAGGCCGCCTATGCGGAACTCAAGGACGTCCTCGCCGCTCTTACAACCCCCGCCCGCCTGGTCGCCACCACCTCCAAGGCGACCCGCGACCCCGGCACGCTTGCGCTCTTCGGCGCCATCTGCGCCCGTCTCGGCTGGCCTGCGGCCGACAGCTGTGACCAGGCCGACATCTTCAGCTACGCCAAGCGGGGCGCGCTGGTGCCGCATCGGCGCCGGGCCTACCTGGCTGAGATCTCCGAGAGCGTCCGGCGCTACGACGAGTTCGTCGCCGACGAGTTGCGCAAGGTCCGAGCGCAGCCGCTCGACGACACCCAGCTCGCCCCTCTCAGCGCCAGGCTCCTGCGGGAATGGCCCGAGCGCTGGCGCGAGCAGTCGGCGGCTGCCGCCCGGCAGATGGGGCTCGATCCCGTCGCCCGCAGCCTGAACGGCTTATTGCTGAAGCGGGTGGCGCTTCCCGATCCGGCCGACCGCGCCGAGTCGCTGCGCTTCCTGTTGGAGGAGGGGCTTCCGGGCTCCTTCCCCTTCGTCACCGGCATCTACCCCTACCGCACCGCCAGTGCCGGCGAGACCACCCGCCAGTTCGCCGGATTGCGCGGTCCCGAGGAAACCAACCGCCGCCTGCATCTTTTGGCCCGCGGGGTCGCCAAACCCAGGCTCTCCATCGCCTTCGACGGCATCACCCTCTACGGCGCCGACAGCGACGACGACCCGGGCAGCGTCGGCAAGATCGGCGAGGGAGGGGTGTCCATCGACAGCTGGGAGGACATGAAGCTTTTGCTCGCCGGATTCCACATCCCCGACATCAGCACCTCGCTGACCATCAACGGTCCGGCCGCGGCCATCCTTGCCATGTACTTCGTGGCCGCAGGCGAGATGGAGCTCGAACGCGCCGAGCGGGACCGTGGAGCCGCGCTCCCCGCAGGCGAGCGGGAGGCCCTGTTCCTCGCCACGGTGCGCGAACTGCGCGGCACCGTGCAGGCGGACGTGCTCAAGGAGATCCAGGCCCAAAACGAGAACGTCTTCCAGCCCGACTTCGCCGTCAGGATCCTGGGCGACGTGCAAAAGTGGTTCGTCGAGCACGGCGTGAGCAAGTTCTACTCCCTGAGCATCTCGGGCTACCACATCGGCGAGGCCGGTGCCAGCCCGGTGCAGGAACTCGCCTTCACCCTGGCCAACGGCTTCACCTACGTGGAGAACTTCCTCGCCCGCGGCCTCCCCGTCGACAGCTTCGCTCCCAGCCTCTCCTTCTTCTTCAAGGTTTCGCACGAAGCCGAATGGCTTGCCTACGGCGCGGTCTGCCGCAAGATCTGGGCTATAGCGCTGCGCGACGTCTACCGCGCCGCCGACTCCTCCCAGCGCTTCAAGTTCCACACCCAGACCTCGGGCCGGGCGCTGCAGTCGGAGGAATGGGATACGCTCAACCCGATCCGGCTCACCTACCATGCCTACCTTGGGCTTTTGGCCAACGCCAACTCGCTGCACGTCGACTCGGCGGACGAGCCGATGACCACGCCGGGCGAGAAGTGGGTGCGCCAGGCAACCATGGTTCCCAACTTCCTGCGCGAGGAGGCGGAAGGCTTCCTGGTGCAAAACCTCCTCTCCGGCTCTTACGGTTTCCGAGCCCTCGTCAAGGAGGTTCAGGCACAGGTGCTCGCCGAACTGGACCGGCTCGACCAGTTGGGAGGCGTCGGTCCCGCCACCGAACTCGGCTACCACCGGCGCTGCATCGCCGAAAACAGCGCCCGCTACGAGCGGGAGCGCCGCCCCGCCCGAGCCGACCACCCGGAGCCGCCCAAACGCCGGATCGTAGGCTACAACGTCTTCGAGCTTCCCGACGGGCACCCCGGCAAGTATCCGAAGGTCGCCGACCTGACGCGCCCGGATCCTGCCGACTGGGAGCGGCAACTGGAGCGGGTACGCGATTTCAAGAGGCGTCACGCGGAGGACGGGCCGGTTTATCTGGAGCGTTTGCGCCGGGTGGCGCTTGAGGGAGGAAACGTCTTCGGCGAGCTTTTGGAGACGGTGCGGCACGCGAGCCTGGGGCAGATCACCAGGGCGTTGGCCGACGTTGGCGGCGAGTACCGGAAAATGGTATAACCGAAAGGGAGGTGTCAGATGCCCAAGCGAGGCACGTTGCCCGACAAGATAGAACGGCTGGAACCCAAGGTGAGGCGCGGACTGGTGGTGGTGATCACCGGCAACGGCAAGGGGAAGACCACTTCCGCGCTCGGCATGGCCTTGCGCGCCTGCGGCCACGGCATGAAGGTTTGCGTCATCCAGTTCATGAAGGGCGACCTGTACTCAGGCGAGTGGGACGGGTTGAAGCTCTTGGGCCGCCAGATCGAGCACTACGCCACCGGCAAGGGTTTCTGCGGCATCCAGGGGAACCCTTACCCGTTCAGCGCGCATCGCGACAACGCCCAGGACGCCATCGACCTTGCCCGCGCAAAGCTCGCCGACCCCGCCTACCAGCTGGTCATCCTCGACGAGATCAACAACGCCCTCAAGTTGAAGCTGGTCGACCTCGAGCAGGTAATGGAGCTGATCCGCACCAAGCCCCCCCTCACCCACCTGATTCTCACCGGCCGCAACGCCCATCCCGACGTGGTCGAACTGGCGGACACGGTCAGCGAGGTCAACGAAATCAAGCACGCCTACCGCAAGGACATCGAGCCCCAGCCGGGGATCGATTATTGACCGGCTTCCTTTATAAAAAAGGCCGCCCCCTCGCGGGAACGGCCTTTTTCGACTTTAGCCTGCAGAGGCCGGCACCGGTAACTAATCCCCCTTGACCACACCGCTGCCTGTGGTCGCCTTCCACTGGAACTGATGCGGCCAGAGGGCGGTGTTGGCCGTGGTTATCGCCGTGTGGCACACGTAGCAGGCGTTGGCCCTACCGCGGCTGCCGTGGGCTTCCAGGAAATCGCCCAGCCCTTCGCCTTTCGAGCTCGCGTGGCAGGCGCCGCAGCTGCCGATCGACTTGGCGTAATTCTGGTACTGCAACGACTGGTAGTTGTCGATATCCACCCTCGACGGCACCATGGCATGAGGGCTGCCGTGGCAGGCCGAGCAGTAGACCCCGCCGTGGCCGACCGAGTTGCGGAACAGGGTGCTGCCGGTGTCCACCTGCGCCACTCCCGCGTGGCAGTTCACGCATTTAGGCTCGGTGACCCAGGGGACCTTGGTGTTGTTGGCGATCGACGCCGCCATGCTGGCCATGCTGCCGTGGCAGCTCGCATTGCTGCAGTTGCCGTCTGCTGCCGTGTGGGCGAGGCTGCGGCTGCATTGCGTCTTGGCGCCCGGATGGCAGTCGTAGCAGGAAGCCCCCTTGCTCGCGTGGTACCCGTGGATCGCCTCGGAGAGGTACTTGCCCGAACTGCCGCGCCCGCTCTGCCCCAGGGCCGGGCTGCCGTGGCAGGAGGCGCAGAGCACGGGCCGCCCGTCGACCAGATGGGTGCCGACGTTCCTGTCGTGTTTCTGCAGCACGTCGAGCATCGGATTGCTGTTGCCGTTGTGGCACTTGGCGCAGTTGATCTCGTCGGATATCGGAATGGTCGTCCTGGTCTGTGCAACCACCGCGCCGCTTGTGTCCTTCACCGTTACCTCGACGACCTGGAACGGATTCCAGACCCCGGCGTCGTTCAGCGGCGTCACCGGCACGCCGTTCACCTGGAAGTGATCCCCCTTGACCGCCATCTTTCCAGTGAGCCCGTTGTGGATCGCGGGGTCCACCAGGTTCAGGCCGGTATCGACCGCCAGGGTGACGCCGAACAGTTGCTGGCAGTACTGCCAGAATTGCCCCCACGACCCTTTGGTCGAGGACTTGGTGTTGTTCACCACCCGGTATTCCACGGTAAGCCCCGTGGTGACGACGCTCGGCGGGTTACCGCGCCGCAGCACCTGCGCCCAGACCGTGTTGTAGGGGGGGAGGATGACGGCCGTGTCGTAGCTCGGATTGGCGCAGTGCATGCCGAGATCGTTCCAGGCGAAGACGACGTAGGCGGAGTTGGCGGCGGCAGGTGTGATCACACCCGGGTTGGAGGGAGGCATCTGGGCCGGCGGCGGGCTCCAGGCGGTGGTGGGGGTGGTCGCGGTCGTTACCGTAGCGACCTTGTTCGCCGCATCGGCTCCGGAACCATCGGCCGGGGTTCCGCCACTGCCGCAGCCGGAAAGCGAAAAGCCGACTGCGACCAAAAAAATGAGAATCGAACCAGTTGCTGCCCTTTTCATGCCCTACCTCCTCTTTCGCGGTATATATGACGCGCTTTCACTGGATTCGCGCCACAAAAAAAGCCGGGTCGCCAATATCGTAGTGATATTTCGGCGACCCGGCTGTCTGCGTGAGACCCGTGGGCTTTCCGTCCCATCCTCGCGGATGGTTTAGTATTGTCGTCTATCTATAACAATGTTTTTAGCCACCCTAAACGCATTTAGGCCTGAAAGCAACTGCAAAATCACCATGTTGGATTATATTATATTTAGAATATGCAATAAGCGGCATGCCCGGGATCAATAGGATTTTCTAGCTCCGTTTCAAACGCCAGCGCCCGAGCGACCGGCGCGGGGGGGTCGTAACCGCTTTTTCCGGCCATCCTGACTATCAGCGATTTGGCGTAATTTGTCCGCCACAGTTGCGCCACGCTTTCGGGCACGCGCCGCACAGATCGCGCCGTATGGCAACGGGCATCGATGATGATTTTTCCCTCGGCTGCTGCTATCATTACCGTCACCAAACTCAAGGAGGAAGTCATGCCCGATTCAACAGAAGCAGGCCACGAGCCCAACAGGATCGCCCTCGTCACCGGCGGCAGCCGGGGACTCGGGCCCTCTACCGCCATCAACCTCGCCCGCCGCGGGGTGGACGTGATCATCACCTATCACGCGAACCTCGGTGCGGCCGAAGCCACGGTCGCTTCCATCCGGGCCGCCGGCCGCAAATCCGTCGCCCTGCGCCTCGACAGCGGCGAGGTTGCCGGCTTCGACGGCTTTGCCACCGCACTTGCGGCCGCGCTCAAGAATGAGTGGCAGCGCGACAATTTCGACTACCTGGTCAACAACGCCGGCACCGGCCTGAACCGCCCCTTCGCCGAAACGGCGGAAGCCGAATTCGACCAGCTCTGCAACGTCCACTTCAAGGGGGTCTACTTCCTGACCCAGAAACTGCTGCCGCTGATCGCCGACGGCGGCCGCATCGTCAACCTCTCCTCGGGTCTGGCCCGCTTCTCGCTCCCCGGCCACTCGGCCTACGCCTCCATGAAGGGCGCGGTGGAGGTTTTGACCCGCTACCTGGCCAAGGAGCTTGGCCCGCGGCGCATCACGGTCAACTCCGTGGCCCCTGGCGCCATCGCCACCGATTTCGGCGGCGGCGCCGTGCGCGACAATCCCGAGCTCAGCCGGCTCATCGCCTCCCAGACGCCGCTCGGGCGCATCGGCGTGCCCGAGGACATCGGGCCGATGATAGCCTCGCTTCTTTCCGATGACAACCGCTGGATCAACGGCCAGCGCATCGAGGTCTCCGGCGGCATCAACCTCTGAAAGGGGTTGACAATAAGCGGAGCTACGGGCATAACCTCAACGACTACACCATCGTGAAGGCAACCGGATCGGTTGCCTTCAATTTTTTGAGGACGCAATCGTGACCATCCTGCAGATCCTGCTCCTTGCCGTCGTGCAAGGCGCCGCCGAGCTTTTGCCGGTATCCAGTTCCGCCCATGTCATCGTGGCCGCCAAACTCATGGGGCTCGACCCGACCTCGCCTCAGATGACCCTGCTTTTGGTCATGCTGCACACCGGCACCATGTTCGCCGTCATCCTCTTCTTCTGGAAAGCCTGGCGCGCCACCTTCTTCGCCTCCGCCCGGCGGTTCCGCGAGGTCGCGCTGCGGATCGTCGCAGCCACTTTTCTCACCGGGGTAATCGGGCTGGGGCTCAAGGCTGTGATCGAGCGGATCGCCTTCGGCAAGGCGAGCAAGTCCGAGATCGAGCTGCTTTTCGGCAACCTCGGCCTGATCTCCGCCGCCCTTTGCGCCGTCGGGCTTTTGATCGTCTTCGCCGGCCTGCGCTCGAGGCGCACCGGGAGCTGCAAAGAAGAGATAGGTCTGGGGGACGCCTGCACCATCGGCGTCGTCCAGGGGTTCTGCCTTCCCTTCCGCGGCTTTTCCCGTTCCGGCTCCACCATTTCCATAGGCCTCCTGCTGGGGCTCGCCAAGGAGAAAACCGACGAGTTCAGCTTCGCCCTCGCCGTCGTGCTCACCCCCCCGGTGATCGCCCGCGAGGTATTGCGCCTGCTCAAGGCACAGGCCGCGCCGCTCTCCTCCGGCGGGCACCTGCTCCCCCTCTTCGTCCCGAGCCTCTGCGGCATGGTGCTCAGCTTTCTGGCCGGGCTCGTCGCCCTGCGCTGGCTGGCCAGTTGGCTGGAAAAGGGGCTCTGGCACTACTTCGGCTACTACTGCCTGGCCGCCTCCGCCATCGTCTTCACCCTCTACGCCAGGGGATGGTGATGCTTTAACCGGCGCAACTTACGTTATTTAGCAGCATGGAAGGCGCCGACCACGGCGCCTTTTTCTTTACCCTGGCACGTCTTTGCCCCTTTTTTTACCTATATACAATCAGCGGCGAAATGGGTTATGCTAGGTTATCTTCAGCTATATCACTTACACCTCACACGTCGGTCGGCCCGTCCTCTGTGCCTTTCCGGGGGTGGCGGGGAAGGAGATGGTGAAAGAGTATGGGAAAGGTCCTGCCGTTTAATAGAATCCGCAAAGAGGTCGAAGCTGAGGAGGCGCCCGAAGTGGAGATCGACGACTTCGAGAGTTACATCGGTTCCATCCTCGGTGACTGTTCTCTGACCATCGCCAACAGGTACTGGATTATGGAAAACCTGCTGATGGATATCGACGAGCAGTTGGCAGAGTACCGCAAATCGCTGGACGTGGCCGAACGTATTCTTGAAATGCAGGTGCAGGCCGCCGAAAGGGAAATAGCCGCCGCCTATCTGGAGTTCAACGAGCAGGTCGACAGCATGACCCGGGCGGTGAAAAAATTCACCATCAGTTCGCTGCGTCGCAACGCGGCCAAATTCTCCCTGATGGAAACCGACGGCAAAGACGGGTCGGACCGCAAGTAGTAACGCCCCCCCCCGTAAACCTTCCTAAGTACTCCGTGGGCGTAGAGTGCCCGCCCTGCATCTTCCTGTTCCCACCCCCACCGCTTTGTGATAAACAAGCACTCTGTCGTTTCCCACTCCCCCCGCTGCAAGGAGGCCGCGCCATGAAGATCCGCAAGCAGATCCTCGACTACGAGTATCAGGAAGTGCTGGACGTCAAAACCCGCGAACTGATCCGCGTCGGCTGTGCCGTGGCGGTCGGCTGTCCTACCTGACTCAAGAAACACTTCGCGGTCGCGAAGGAAGCAGGTGCCAGCGAAGCGGAGCTCAAGGAAGCTATGGCCTACGGCATCATCGCGCCGTCGGGCAGGGCCAAGAACTTCGTCAAAGGGATGGAAGAGGATCTCGGCCTGTAAGCCGGGTTGAGCATGTCGATTCTTACGGGTACGCGTTGTTAAAGCTTAGACTTACATCCAGGAGCAGAAAGCGGGTCTCGATCCGCCGCGACGTGGCCGCACTCTCGCTGCCGGTGCTGCTCTCGTCGCTGTTCCAGCGGCTGGTTTCCATCGTCGACATCTTCATGGTGGGCGGGCTTGGCGCCGCCGCCATCGCCGCCACCGGACTCGGGCAGCTCCTGATCTTCGTCACCATGACGGTGTTCTGGGGGCTTGCCACCGGCGCCACGGTGGTGATCGCCCATCTCTGGGGAGCGGGACGCCGGCTGGATGCCCGGCGTGCCGCCTTCGCCTCCCTGCTTTTCTGCGGTGCGCTGGCGGTGGTTGCCACGCTTTCCGGACTTTTCTTGGGAAACGTGGTGGCCCGCTTCCTCGGCGCCACGAGCGACGTGCTCGCCTACGCCTCCGACTACATCCGGCTGGTCTTTCTCTATTTCGTCTTCACCGCCGGGCTGAACATCCTTTCGGCGATCATGCAGGGGACCGGCAACACCAAGACGCCGATGCAGGGGGTCATCCTGGTGAACGTCCTGCACGTGGCGATCGCCTACCCGCTCATCTACGGGCACTTCGGCTTCCCGCGGATGGGGGTGGTCGGCGCCGCCTACGCCATCAACGTCTCGGAAGCGTGCGGCTTTCTCTACCTCCTGGTGCAGGCGCTGCGCATGGGCTACCTGAAGATCGGCCCTCCCGACCTGGCCCTTTTGCGCAAGGTCTGGGACATCGGCTACCCGATGGCGCTGGAGCGGGTCGCCCAGCAATCGGGTCAGCTTTTCTATTCCAAATTCATCATCGGCTTCGGCACCGCCGCCTATGCCGCCCACCAGATCGGTCTTTCCATCGAATCGCTCTCCTTCATGCCCGGCGCCGGCATGGGGATCGCCGCCGCCACCCTCATGGGTCACGCGCTCGGCGCTCGCAAGATCAGGCGCGCGCAGCTAAGCCACACCGCGGCGCTGAGGCTTGCCGTCATGGTGATGGCCAGCATGGCGCTCCTCTTCCTCTGCCTGCCGCACCAGTTGATCTCCCTGTTCACGAGTGACCCCGACGTGATCGACAAGGGGAGCGTGTTCCTGCGCCTGGTGGCCTTCGCCCAGGTGCCGCTGGCCGTCTCCTTCGTCTACGCCGGCAGCCTGCGCGGCACCGGCGACACCCACTACGTCTTTTTGGTCACCCTGGCCTCCATGTGGGGTATCCGGGTGCTCCTTTCCTACATCGCCGCCGTCCCGCTCCACCTGTCGCTCTACATGGTCTGGAGCGTCTTTTTGCTCGACTGGTTCTTCTGGGCCGGCGCCTTCGCCTGGCGCTACCGGCGGCGCGACCTGCACAGCGTCACCATTTAAGCCCATGGAACCTGGCCTCGCACCCGCCCTGGATCTCGATCTGGCCCGCCAGCGGTTAAGCCGCCTGCTGGTCGAAGATCTGCCGGACGACCCCGCCTTTGACAGGCGCGTCGACCGGCTGCAGGCCGCCTTTCGCAGCTACGCCGACAGCCTCCCCCTCCCCCTGTGGGCTCCCGGCCTGGTGGTGGATCATGAGCTGCGCAGCTCAAGCGAGGCGCTCTTCCCGGTCGCCTGGCCCCGCGCGCTCTTCGACCGCCTGCTGCGCCGCAGCTGCCGGTTCGAGCCGCTCCTTGCGCACACCTCCCTTGCTACCGCCCCCAGCTGGCCCGACCTGCTCGGCAGGCTCCGGCCGCAGGCTTCGGCTGCGGATCCCGCGCCCCTTTTGCGCGAGTTGCTGGGCTCCCCCGACAAGCGCCGCGATTTCCTGTTTGCCCTCTTCCTGCCGCAGCACTACGGCGCAGGCTTCGAGCGCTACCCGCTGCAATCGCGCTGGCTTGCCGGATGGCTGAAGGAGAACCGCGGGCTTTTCGGCGGCGGGGTGCGCGCCCTGGACAGCGCCTGCGGCAGCGGAGAGGGGACCTACCGGCTGGCCGAACTCCTGGTGGAAGCGGGCCTCACCGGCGAGCGTTGCGAGCTGCACGGCTCCACCATCGAGCAGATCGAGCTCTTCGCCGCCACCCACCTCTATTTCCCCCACGACCCTTTACGGCAGCTGGCCTGCCGGCAGCGCGTAGCGCCGCTCTTGGAGCGTCAGGACGCGCCGCGCCTTAAGTTCTACCTGGACGACGTGGCCGGCCGGGAGAAGCGGGGCGGCTACCAGCTGCTTCTTTGCAACGGTTTACTGGGCGGTCCGATGCTTAACGCACCCAAGGAGCTGGACGCGGCCATACGCGGGCTTGCCGACCGGCTGGTGCCTGGCGGTATGCTTTTGGCCGCCGACCGTTTCCACGCCGGCTGGCGGCTGCGCGTGCCGCAGGCCGCGCTGATAGAGTCGTTCGAGCGGCACGGTCTGGCACCGCTGGAGGTTCCGGAAGGGATCGCGGGGATCAAGAGGTAGATTTAAAAAGACAAATCCCCCCCGCCCCCATTTACAAAGGGGGGTTAGCAAACCACCGGGTGCAGGTTTGACGTCTCCCCTAAAAAAAAACGGCAACCGTCGGAGACGATTGCCGTTTTTACTTCTTTGCCCTTATGCCCGGGATATCAGAACTGGATCAGCATGCCACCCCAGGAAAGCCCGCCGCCGAAGCCCATCATCAGCACCAGGCTGCCCGGCTTGATGACGCCGTTCCTGCGGTTTTCGTCCAGCACCAGCCCGACCGAGGCGGCCGCGGTATTGCCGTAGCGGTCCAGGTTGAGCAGGAATTTATCCTTGGGAATGCCGGTCTTCTTGGAGATGAAATCGATGATCCTGACGTTCGCCTGGTGCGGGATGATGTAGTCGATATCCTCCGGCTTCACGCCGCCGCGCGTCACCAGCTCGTCGATGATCTGCGGGATGACGTCGGTGGCGAAGACGAAGACGCTTTTGCCTGCCATCTTGAAGGTGTTTTCCTTGGCGGCGATGGTCTCGGCGGTAACCGGCTTGCGGGAGCCGGATGAGGGGACCTGGATCAGCTCCCAACCCTTGCCGTCGCTCTTCATCATGCTGTGCAGGATCCCCCTGCCCGACTCGGTGGCACCCAAAACCACCGCGCCGGCACCGTCGCCGAACAGCGGGGCGCTCCCCTTGTCGTCGAAATCGAGGATCTTCGAGTAGGTATCGGCGCCGATCAAAAGCACCTTGCGGTACTTGCCGGCGCGGATCAGGTTGTCCGCCACCTCCACGCCGTAGATGAAACTGGAGCAGACGGCGTTCATGTCGAAGGCGAAGGCGTTCTCCGCGCCGATGTTCTTCTGCACCATGCAGGCGGTGGCCGGCAGGATCATGTCGGGGGTCGAAGTGGCAACGATGATGCAATCAATGTCCAGCGGATCGATGCTGCCGTTCTCCAGGGCGAGCCGTGCGGCCTCGGTGGCCAGGTCGGAGGTCGCCTGCTCCGGCTCGACGAACCGCCTTTCGCGAATGCCCGTACGGGAATGAATCCAGGCGTCCGCCTCGGGCACCAGGTAGTCGAAGAAACCGTTAGCGATCACCTTGGCCGGAACGTATCCGCCGCTCCCAAGAATTTCTGACTGCAACATTGTCTAACTCCCCTTCCACCGGCCGTAAAACCGGATTTTAAAACTATCCCCTCCTTATCTCATGAAGAAACGGCCTTGTCAATTATTACTACCCCCCTTGTCGACGATAGCGTCCACCACGCCGTACACCCAGAGGGCCATGAAGGCGCCGAGCACCCAGGTGGCGAAGGGGTTGTCGGCGCGTATGCTTGCCAGCACCTGGTCCGGGGTCACGGTCACGGTCCCGCTCCCCTTGGCCACCATCAGCTTGCCGGCGGCGCGCAGGGCGACGAACAGCCCCGCCAGGATGAAGACGTTGTCCAGCACGATCATCACCCCGCCCTTCAGCTTGCGCCCCGCGTAAAGCTGCCCCAGCCCGGGGAGCACGAGGGCCGACAGCGCCACCGCTTTCCACTTGTTCTGCATCGTCATCTCCTCATCCGTTGATGTCCCAAACGTTCTGCGCCGCGGCCAGCGCCTCCCGGCAGGCCTCGCCCAGCGGCCCTCCGCGGTTGGCGAGCCTTGCCAGATTCGGGAAGGTCGCCTCGTCGCCCAGCACCCCGAGAGTGGTCGCCACCGCTTTCTTCAGTTCCAGCCAGCGCCCCCAGTTCGGCAGGCGCGACTCCAGGATGCCGAGCAAAGGCACGGTCGCCGCAAAGTCGCCGATGGTGGCGAGCGCCGCCAGGACCTCCTTCTTGACCGGAAGCTCCTTGACCATCACGTCCCGCCGCAAAAGGAGTCTCAGCAGGGCCGGCACCGCGGCGCGGCTGCGCATCTGCCCGAGCGCCGAAACGGCGCGCCGCACCAGCACCTCGTCCTGCTCTTCCAAGAGCGTGGTCAAAAGGATCTCCGCCTCTTCCCCGCCGACCTTGGTCAGCGCCCGGATTACCTCCTTGCGCACCCGGTCGTCCTTGTGGTAGATGGCCAGGCCCAACCCGGCAACGCAGTCGCGGTTGCCGAGCTCGCCGATTACCGAGACCATGTTGCGGACCACGAACCAGCGCGGGTCCTTGAGCATGGCCAGCAGCGGCTCGACGGCGACCTCGCCCATGCCGATCAGCGCCGCGGCCAAAGACCTCCGCTCGAAGAGCCCCTTGGCGTTGGCGATCCGCTCTATCACCAGGTAGGCGCCCCGGGTTCCCAGTACGGCCAGCACGCGGTGAATGCGCTCCTTGTCCTTGCACCCCTTGCGCTCCAGGGAGCCCAAAAGGTAATCGGCCATGGCATCGACGAGCTGGGCAAAGGCGAAGGCCGCAAACTCGCGCTGCGGCAGGCTCCGGCGCGCGTCCCGGTGCTGCCTGAGCAATTCCTCCAGGCAGGAGAGCACCGCATTGCGCTCTTCCCCGCTGCGCAGCCGCGCCAAAAGCTCCTGCCCCAGTTCCTGGTAGCGGACGTCCAACGTCTCGAAGGCCATCAGCTTCATCAGGGTCGCGGCGGTTCTTCCCTCCGACGTCCCCAGCGCCTCACCCGCCGTTCCCTCCCCTTCGCGCGCGGCGATCTGCATGGCCGCAGCCCGAGCGCCGTCGGCGGCCGAGGGCACTCCCCCCTCGCCACCGGCCGGCTCGCCGCCGGCACGCCTGGCGAGCACGGCGGCCACGTCCCGTTCGTTGATCCAGATGGTGCGCCCGCCCGCCTCCAAAAGCGGACCGGTTGCCTCCGAATTGTGCGGATCGGCCGCCAAAAGGCGCACCAGGGCGTCCAAATCGTAAAGGAGCAGACCCTGCAGGAAGACGATGCTGGAGATCCGCCGGCTCACGCAGTCGTGCGCAAGCTGCAGGGACGGCTCGCTTCCTTCCACCCGGTCGCCGTTCACCATGAAACCGCGGCGGTTCACCGCCAAAAGCAGCGGGCGCAGGGCGACGACCCGCTGAAACTCCTCGAAGGCGAGCTGCAGCGTCTCGGTGCGATAGGGGTGTCCCTGCGGATAGAAGGACGCTCCTCGCACGGCCTTTTGCAGGTCGGCGAGCGCCTGCGCAAGGTTGCCCGCCGCACCGGACCGATGCGCTGCGGGCTTGGTCGGTTTTCTGTAACTCGCGGACAAGCGTCCCCCCGCTGTGAGGAAAAAGGTCAGGCTTCCGGATACTAGCCTACCCGGCAAAAGCTTGTCAAATTAATACCCTTTGCGACTGGCACCGGTTTGCCCCCTGCCCGGTCCCCCGGTTGACACGCTCCGTCAAAAGGCATAGTATTCCGGCAACTTCTTTAGCGGGCAGCGCCCCCTTTCCCGGGGGACCGCCGCCGCGGAAATTTATCACCTGCCAGCAGCGATTCTCGCTGCTGCGACTGCCTTCGGGGGCCCATGGCAAAGGTAAAAGTAAAGACCGGTTACGTCTGTTCCGACTGCGGCGCCACCTATCCCAAGTGGCAGGGGCACTGCACCGCCTGCGGCACCTGGAACACCGTCAAGGAGGTGCGGCTTGGCGCCCCCAATCGGCGGGACGGCTACGCCGGCAGCAACTCCGCCGTCACCCTGCTCGGCCAGGTCGAGTGCACGGAAGCTGCGCGCTTTTCCAGCGGCAGTGCCGAGTTCGACCGCGTGCTGGGGGGCGGCTTCGTTCCCGGCTCGGTGATCCTGATCGGCGGCGACCCGGGTGCGGGCAAGAGCACCATCTTATTGCAGTCACTGTGCCACGCGGCCCTGGAGCGGGAAGTGCTCTACGTCTCCGGCGAGGAATCGCTGCAGCAGATCGCCAGCCGCGCCCGTCGCCTGCAGCTGCCGGTGGCCGGGGTGAAGATGCTGGCCGAGACCTCCGTCGAGCGGGTGCTGGAGGCGGCCGCAGCCGAGCGCCCCGAGGTGATGGTGATCGACTCGATCCAGGTCATGCACGTCGCCACCCAGGAAGCGGCACCCGGCGGCGTCTCGCAGGTGCGGGAAAGTGCGGCCGCCCTCACCTCCTACGCGAAGACCACGGGCCTTGTGCTGATCATGGTCGGCCACGTCACCAAGGACCAGTCGCTCGCCGGCCCCATGACCCTGTCGCACATGGTCGACACCCAGGTCATGCTCTCCTCCACCGAGGATGCCCGCTACCGCCTGATGCGCACCACTAAGAACCGCTTCGGTCCGGTGAACGAGCTGGGGGTGTTCGCCATGACCGAGGGGGGGCTGCGCGAGGTGAAGAACCCCTCCGCCATCTTCCTTTCCCGCACCGACTGCGCAGCGCCCGGCAGCCTGATCAGCGTGCTCTGGGAAGGGACCCGGCCGCTTCTGGTGGAGATCCAGTCGCTGGTGGTCTCCGCCCAGTACGGCACCCCGCGCCGGCTCGGCATCGGGCTCGACCAGAACCGCATCGCCATGATCCTCGCGGTGATCGCCAAGCACGGCGGGCTGGTGCTGGCGGACCAGGACGTTTTCGTCAACGTGGTCGGCGGCATCCGGGTGCTGGAGACCAGCGCCGACCTCGCGGTCGCGCTCGCCGTCGTCTCCAGCCTGCGCAACGCCGTGCTCCCCCAGGATCTGATGGTGTTCGGCGAAATAGGGCTCTCAGGCGAGATCCGTCCGGTCTCCAACGGCGAGGCGAGACTTAAGGAGGCGGTCAAGCACGGCTTCACCCGCGCCATCGTTCCCAAGGGAAACGCACCGAAAAAGGGTGTGCCCGGCATGGAGGTGGTCGGCGTCTCCGACCTGGTGGAGGCGTTGGACGCGATCTGAAAATGTTATTTATTGCCAATGAGTTTGGCGTCCGGAGTGCGCCGGGCGCACTTGGACAAAAGCTCGTAAAACTATTCCCTTAAGGGGCGACTTCGACGGGAATAACGAATTTTTGCTTTACTATTCCACAAAAATCCTCTTTAATAGCGTATTGACTTGAGAGGGATGGTGTCATGAATGCTGAAAAATTAGAGTACTTCAGAAATATCCTGCAAGAAGAGAAGCGTTTGCTCCTGGAAGAAGCCGGCAAGACCGTCTCCGAGATGACGGCCGACACGACTAACTTCCCCGATCCTACCGACCGCGCCACCCAGGAATCGGACCGGACCTTCGAACTCAGGATCAGGGACCGGGAGCGCAAGCTCATCAACAAGATCAAGGAAGCCTTGGCGCGCATCGATGCCGGCACTTTCGGCGTCTGCGAAGTCTGCGAAGAGGACATCAGCGAGGCGCGTCTGAAGGCCCGTCCGGTCACCACTCTCTGCATCGACTGCAAGATGGAGCAAGAGCGCAAAGAAAGACCGCGGTAACACCCAACCCCACCCCAACCTGCAACCTTCGGAGTGTTCATGGCTGCCCGGAAGGACCAAAACCTCCTGGAGCAGGCGCTACGGGCCACCCAAGCCCCCGGCCGCCCGGCTCAGGCACGGCTGGCGAGTCTCCTCCGACTGGCAACCCGCACTCTCGGCCTGTCCTCGGCCACCCTTTATCTCCCGAACCTGCAATCAGACGCCCTGACCAGGCGCTACAGCACGCTTTTGCCGTCTTCGGCATCCGACTGCCTGCTTCCTTTCGGGGACGACTGCCGCGGCATCGCGCCGCGCGCCGCGGCGCACCGCTCTCCCGTTTACGGCACCGCCGCCCAGCTTCACTCCGACGAACCGTTTCAGGCTGAAGAAGCCGCCTTTTTCGCCCTGCCACTGGCTTTCGAAGACCGGATCGGGGGCGTTTTCAGCGTCGGCAGCTTTACTGCCATCCCCGCTGCCGTCGCCCGCAGCTGCCAGCAACTCTCCCCGGTACTCTGCCTCTTGCTCTCCACCCTGGCCGCAGAAGAGCGCGCCGCCCGCGAGCGCCGCAGCCTGTCGCTGGTCTCGTCGCTGGCTGAACTGCTCAACAGCGAGGAACCGCCCCGCGTACTGCTCCCCAAGGTTTTGAAGCATTGCACGGCGGGCGGACTGGCGCTTTGCGCCGTGATCCGCCTGAGCGAAGGCAACCAGGAAAAGCCGCGACTCTACCGCAACTGCCGCAGCGAGGCGGCCGCGGTGCAGCCCGAACTGCTCTCCAGCGAGCAGATCCTGGCGCCGCAGGCGATGGCCGGCCCTGCCACGATCGAGCTGCCGCTCAGGCTTTTGGCCCCCGCATACCGGGCCGTCAGCATTCCGCTCGGCTGCGGCAGCCGCATTCTCGGCGCCGTCACCTTCTTCGGCGGCCGCGAGTTGGAGCTCCCGGACCGTCGCGAACTCGCGCATACCGTGGCCCGGTTGCTCTCCAACGCGCTTGGCGAGGCGATCTGCTCGCAGCGCATCATGAGCTTCGCCTCCGACAACGACAAGAAGCTCAAGGAACTCTCGCTTCTCTACCGGATGAGCAACACCATGCTTTCCACCATCCGGCTCAACAAGCTGATCCACCTGACCCTGACCGCGCTCACCGCCGGCCCCGCCCCCTTCTTCGACCGCGCCACGCTTTTCCTCACCAACCAGCGCACCGGCGTACTGCTCGGGATGCTCGGCGTCACCCGGGAAACCTCTCCCCCGCTCTCCTTCCGGCAGGGGGGGGACGACATACTTGCCGGCCGCTGGGACATCTCCGACAAGGACATGAGCGCGCAGCGGGAATCCGCGTTCTGCCGGGAAGTCCTGGCCATGCGGCTGAGGCTTGACGGCGCGCCGAGCGTCGCTGTCCAGTCGGTGCTGGAGAAGAGGCTGATCCACGTCCCCGGCGAGGTCGGCAAAGGGGTGCTAGGCGGGCGCAATCCCGCCATGGCCGCCTCGCCGCTGATCGCCCACGGGCGCGCGGTCGGCGCAGTCATGGTCGACAACGCCCTCACCCGCACGCCGATCAGCCAGGAGGACCTCAGGTTCCTGCAGCTCTTCACCAACCAGGCGGGGATGGCCATCGAGAACTCCATGCTTTTCAACAAGCTGGAGGACGCCAACCGCCTGTTGAGCGAGGCCCAGGAAAACCTGCTGCAGAAGGAGCGCCTGGCTGCTATCGGCGAGATGGCGGCCGGCATCGCCCACGAGCTGAAAGGGCCGCTGGTCTCCATCGGCGGTTTTGCCGGCCGCCTGAAAAGGAAGCTGGCGAACGAATCCCAGGAGTGGCAAAACGCCAACCTGATCGTGCACGAAGTGCGGCGGCTCGAAGGGGTGCTCTCCGAGATACTCGCCTTCTCGAAGAAGTCGACCATCTGCTATAGCCGCTGCAACGTCGGCGACATCGTGAAGGAAACGCTGACCGTAGTCGGCCCGCCGCTGGAGGAAAAGCGGATCGCGGTCAACGTCAAGCTGCCGCGCAAAGAGCTCGCCCTGTTGGGCGATGCCCAGCAGTTGAAACAGGTCTTCATCAACATCATATTGAACTCGTTGGATGCGATGAAGAACGGCGGCAAGCTGGTCATCGAGGCCTCCACCTGCGACCTCGACGGCAAAGACGGCGTCTGCGTCAAGATCGTCGACACCGGCGGCGGCATCCCCCTGGAGGCGATGAACAGCATATTCACCCCGTTCTACACCACCAAGCAGACCGGCACCGGCCTGGGGCTGCCGATCGCCAACCGGATCGTCACGAGCCACGGCGGCAAGATCCAGTTCACCAACACCCCCGGTAAGGGCGTGGAATTCCGCATTATCCTGCCGATGCACCCGTGAGAGGCAAGATATTTTTCTCTTGGTAAATGAGGACCGTTTGAGGTATATAGTGACTGATTCGCGCGAATTCGGGGGTGTAGCTCAGCTGGGAGAGCGATGCGTTCGCAACGCATAGGTCGTCGGTTCGATCCCGATCATCTCCACCAAATCTTTCGTAACATGCTGCAATTGCAGGTGATTTCCGCCATAATAAATGCCCTTGTATTAACGGTGATCCGTTTAGGTGGTCCGTTCGTACAGGGGCATTTATGGTTTTTACAGACTCCTACCTCTACCTTTCCCGTCACCAAATATACTATTTTCGTGCTATAGTGCCTGACGGCATCAAGCCAGACTTGCATAAACGGGAGTATCGGCGCTCATTGCAGACGCGCAGCGTTCAGACGGCGCGGAGAATCGCTAGGGTACTGCGTGTCTCCTTTGAAGAGCATATTGAAATGGCGAGGGTATCTATGGCCACCTGGGAAGAGCTGCGGAAGGCATTGGATTTCAAGCTCCAACAGCAGATAGCTCTTGAGCGAGATACGCTTATCGCCAATGGCGTATCCAATCACAGGGTAGCTAAAATTCTTGCTTAAACAACATGTAATGATAGATAGTTACGATGCTTTTCAGTAT